>Ga0081455_10000105_pt1 | contig 93356 bp, 90 predicted proteins | sample TabmetS3T2R1_FD_70207 | JGI IMG/M metagenome (GOLD analysis project Ga0081455, IMG submission 70207) | Tabebuia heterophylla rhizosphere microbial communities from the University of Puerto Rico - S3T2R1 | ecosystem: Host-associated > Plants > Roots > Rhizosphere ... | reverse complement strand
ACGCGTCGCGGGCGAGCACCGCCTTACGGGTGATCTTGCGGCGATGGACGTCACGGGGCACGCGCACGTAGCGCACCAGGCGGATCACGCACGGACGCTCGAGAGTGAGGCGCTCCGAGTGGAGCTCGCCGGCGGCGCGCTCGATCATCTCCGCGCGCTGCTTCAGCACCAGCACCGTCGCTCGACGCAGGGTGCAGACGTTGATCGGCTCGTAGCTGGCATTCAGCACCAGCACCCGGCCGCTGGACCCATGGATCGAGCCGTGGCCTCTGAAGGTGTGGGCGTGGCCGTTCAGCGAGTCGTGGCCGTTCACCCGGGCGCTCCCGTTGACGGCGGCGGTGGGCATGGCGCTCTGCGCGTCCGGGACGGCGCCGTCCCGGCCGGCTACATGGGGGTCGGCTGCTTGAGCGTCGTCCGCCGCGTCCATTCGGCCAGTGATTGTAAGGCTACGCACCCGGGACTCCCGGAGCGTTAACCGGATAGCTACCCAGGATCCGCACCGACTCGGCCTTCTCCATAAGGCCGGCGATCGCCTCACCGACGACCGGATTCGCCGCAGCTCCCTCCAGGTCGAGGAAGAACATGTAGCGCCCGAGGCCGCGCCGCAGGGGGCGTGACTCGATGCGGGTCAGGTTCACCGAGCGTCTCGAGAACTCGGTCAGCGCATCCACCAGGGCCCCCGGATGGTCCTCCCCGAGCTCTGAGAAGACCAAGGTCGTGCGCCACTCGCCGATGGCGGGATCACCGGCGGGCGCGGTTCCCTCCGGGGCGATCCAGACGAACCGGGTGACGTTGTCCGCGCTGTCCTCGATCCCGTCGCGAAGCACGACGCATCCGTAGATGCGGGCGGCCGAGGCGGCGCCCAGGGCCGCCCACGGCTCGTCGGACTCGGTGACCGCGCGGACGGCCTCGGCCGTCGACGGAGCGGCGCGCACCTCGGCCGTCGGCAGGCGCTCGCGCAGGAATCGCGCGCACTGGGCGCTGGCCTGGGGGTGAGAGAGAACCAGCCGGATCCGCTCGAGCGGTAGCTCCCTGCGCGCGATCAGGCTGTTCGCGATCGCCTGGTCGTGCTCGCCGGCGATCGTCACCGAGGGAGCGTCGAAGGCGAGCGCGTCCAGCGTCGCGCGCACGGACCCCTCGATCGAGTTCTCGAACGGAACCAGCGCCCGGTCGGCCTCGCCCTCGGCGACGGCGCGGATCACGGCGTAGACCGTGGGCCGGGGGAGCGGCTCGATCTCCGCATCGCCGGCGGCGGCGCGGAGAGCGTCCTCGCTGAAGGTGCCGGCAGGTCCGAGGTAGGCGACTCGCACCGGCGCGACGGTACTGGAACACGAGCGCGACCTCGATGCCACGCAGGGCGGCGCCCTACTCGAAGGTGACCGTGGTGGTGATCGTGTTGTTGTCGGTGAGCTGCTCCTCGATCACGGGTTCGACCGTGAGCTCGAGCTCGCCGCTGTCTCCCGCCTGAGGCGCCGGGTCGATCTCGATGTCGACCTGCGCGGTGTCCCCGGCCGCGACCCGGTCGATCGTCCCCTCGCCGGAACCCGAGAGGCCGCGGCTGAACCGGTACGTGACCGGCAGGCCCGACTCGACCGAGTCGCCCTGGTTCTGGACGTTCGCCGTGATCGTGTACGGGGCGCCGCCGGAGATGGTCACGGCGCCGCCGTCGACGAGCGGGATGCCGTTGATGCTCGCGTCGACCATGGCCGTGCCGTGCACGCCCGGCCGTGCCTGGCCGGTGCCCGTGGCGACGCCGGTCAGGGTCGACCGCAGCTCCTCCGGGTCGAGCCAAGGGGTGATGTCCGGCAGGAACCGATCGTCGGGCAGCCGGCCCTCGATGTCCTCGTCCCGCAGGACCTCGTTGGTCTCGTCCTTGGAGATCCCGTAGAGCACGTCGCTGGCAAGGAACCAGCGCATGTAGCCGGCGATCACGTCGATCGACTCCTGGACCTGCTGCTGTCCGGTGTTCTCGCCCAGCGCGGTCGCGATCCGGTTCGAGATCCCGGTCATCGCCTCGGCCCGAAGCTGGAACGCCTGCAGCATCTCGGCGTGCTCCCCGTCCAGGTCCCCCGGCACGTCGAGCTCCTCGACTCGGTCGACGAGGGTCTCGGCGGTCCCGCGATCGGCCGCGACCTGCTGCTCGAAGCCCATCGCGTCGAGGTTCTCCGGGTTCTCGAGCCGATCGAAGAAGCGATCGGAGAGCTGGGCGGAGTCCTGCACGATCGACCCCGCGTCGGAGACGTAGTTCTCGAGCCCGCGCTCGGCTCGCGCGTTCAGGCATCCCCTGATGCCCAGGAGAAGCAGGACGAGGATCAGGATCAGCAGGCCGACGCCGACGATCCGGCGGAGCAGGTAGGGGCTGCCGCCGGAGCCCTGCTGGCGCCGCGAGGGTGGGCGTTCTTCGGGCGCGAGTGCCTCGTCATCGTCGAAGAAAGCCAAGGTCGGCACCTTAGTGGGGAGAGATTGGCCTTCGGGAGCCTCGGCGCCCGAACTTGCTGGCCGGGAAGTATGAAACGTGGTGCGGAGGTCACTTCTTGGGGCCTCCCGCCGCAGGCGACGGAGCCGGGCAGGAACGAGGCCGCTGGCGACGAACGGGAAACGGCCATGGTGGGCGATCTCGTGATGGACCGGTTCAGGCTGTTGGAGCGGATCGGCGCGGGCGGCGTGGGAACGGTCTATCGGGGCTTCGACGAGCGGCTCCAGCGCTTCGTCGCAGTGAAGGAGATCGACGCCGTCGACTCCGACCGGGTGCTTCGAGAGGCCCAGGCCGCCGCGCGGCTCAACCACCCCGGGATCGTGACGCTGTACGAGTTCGGAACCGCCGGGGGGCGCACGCTGCTCGTGAGCGAGCTGGTCGCCGGGTCGACCCTCACGGAGCTCGCTCGATCCGGCGAGCTCACCGACCGGGACGTGGCCGAGGTGGGCGCCGACGTCGCCGACGCCCTCCTGCATGCGCACGCCAGGGGCGTCGTGCACCGCGATCTGAAGCCGCAGAACGTGATCGTGCGGGCCGAGGACGGCGCCGGGATCAGGGCGAAGCTGATGGACTTCGGGATCGCCTCGGTGGCCGGCGGGCTCATCGCCTTCTTGCTCAAACGACCGGCGAAACCGCCCCGGGACGCCACAGCGTCACCACAGCGCGGGGCCAGGACCGAAGCGATCTTCACCGACGACGCGCACATCATTTGACCGGGACGGCCGGTCACGGGAAACTCGGCACGTGTCGGACACCCCTGCTCTCCGCCGTGAAACTGGGTCCCCGGCGACGCGTCATGACCGGTGGCCTCCCTCGTAGGCCTGTCCCAATGCCGCTCGCTCGGTGGTCAGCCGCGCCCGGTCCGCAGCCGCCCGCCCCGCGGCCCAGCCGTCGCCGTTGCTGGTCGTCGTCGTGCGGGTCACCGTGTGCGGGAACAGTTCGGCGAACAAGGCGTCCACCTCCTGACTCCGCCGGGCGAGGATCGGCAGCAGGCGCTCGTCCGTGAACTGCTCACCCGCGGCGCGGTCGGCCTCCGTCAGCCGCTCACCGATGCGGCCGGCGTAGGCGAGAAGGAACGCGTGCCGGAACGAACGCGTGCGCGACCGCCGCCCGGCGGCGAGCATCGCCTCGTTGGCCTGCACCAGCAGGGACGTGGACAGCAACTCCACGAGGTCCAGGTCGACCTCGTGCCCGACCAGCGCGACGAACCCCAGATCGGCGTAGAACGCGGCGCGGCACCGGTTGGCTGTCGCGACGGCGGTCACCAGTGACGCTTTCGGGCCCAGGTAAGGCTGCTCCAGCCAGACCCTCCGCGACGAGCCGGTCCGCGCCGTTGGCGCGTCCACCAGCGCTTGCTCGAACGAATACCGGCTCATCAACTCCTGCGCCTTGGCCGACAACGCCTCGGCCTCCGCCGGGAACGAGGTCGACTCGGCCTTCGCCAGCAACGCCCGGATGCGCGACAGCATCTTTTCGTCCACCCCTGCAGCCGCGTCCGCCACCGGCATCTCCGGCAACCGCGGCAAGGACAGCAGCGCCTCCAGGACCGCCAGCACCGTGAGCAGCGCCGCCACCCGCCGCACGCTGTGCCGCTGCGCCCACTGCCCGAGCAGCGGCCGGTCCCCCGACCACCAGACCACGGCCCCGATCTCGGCGAACTGCTCGCGCGGCACGTCCGCCACGCAGCCGGCGATCACGTCCAGGGTCAGCAGCACCCCGTGCCGGTCGAGACGACGCCGGGCGAGCTGGTGCACATCACGGGGCTGCCAGCCGCTCCGCCACAGCCGCGCGACCACCTCGTGCATCGCCAGCTCCGCCGCCTCCTCGATCAGCCGATCGTCGTAGCGCGGGCCCGCGAGCTCCCGCGCCGCGACCTCACCCAGCCGGCGCTGGGCGGCATCACACAGCAGGACCGCGAAAGTCTCCACAGTGGACTCAGCCACCCACACTCCCTCGCTAGTCGACTCCGCGGCACCCCAGCCCGCGCGGCACCGGGGCTCAGCGCGTCAGCAGCGCGACGCACTCCACGTGGTGCGTCATCGGGAAGGCGTCGAACGCCCGCAGCCGCTCCAGCCGGTACCCCGACCCGCCGAACGTCGCGATGTCCCGGGCCAGCGCGGCTGGGTCGCAGGCCACGTAGACGATTCGCTCCGGGGCCGCAGCGGTCAGCGCCTCCACCACCTCGCGTCCGGCGCCGGACCGCGGCGGGTCCAGCACCACGACCTCGGGCTCCCCGGACAGCGACCGCAGCACGTGCTCGGTCCGGCCCGCGCGCCAGCTCACCTGGGACAGGTCCGCGAGGTTCTGCTCGCCATCGCGCACCGCCCGATGCCCGGATTCGACCGCCACCACGTGCCCGGCCGGCCCCACCTGCGCGGCCAGCACCGCCGCGAAGAGCCCGACCCCGGCGTAGAGGTCCCAGGCCAGCGCGCCCGGCGAGGCCTGCGCCCACTCTCCCACCACTTCGGCGAACGTGTCCGCCGCGGCCGGGTGCACCTGCCAGAACCCGTGGGCCTGGAACCGCCAGTCGCGCCCGGCCGCGTGCTGCACCGCGACCCCGCCGGTCAGCTGCCGGGACCGGCGCTTGCCGCGCACGGTCGCCAGCTCCCGGGCGTGCACCCGGCCGTCCCCGTCGCTCGTCACCTCGATCTCGGTGCCCGGCCGCCAGCGCCGCTCCACCGCGCCGTCGAGCATGTCCGGCACCGCGATCAGGCACCTCTCCAGCGCGACGACCCGATGGCTGCGGTGCGCCCGCAGACCGGCCCGGCCATCCCGCCCGGCAACCAGCCGGACCCGTGACCGCCAGCCCAGCGCACCTCCCGGCAGCGCCTCGACCTCGATCGGCCACTCCAGTCCGGCCAGCCGCTGCAACTGCTCGGCCACCACACGGCCCTTGAGCTCGCGCTGGTACTCCGGCGTCGCATGCTGCCAGTCGCAGCCGCCGCACTGTCCCGGCACGGCCAGCGGGCAGGGCGGTTCGACCCGTTCCGGCGCCGCCCGCAGCACCTCGACCGCGTCCGCGCGGCAGAACGAACCGCCCTTGTCCTCGGTCACCTCGGCGCGCACCAGCTCACCGGGCAGGGCGTGCCGGACGAACACCACCCGTCCGTCCACACGGGACACACAGTGCCCGCCGTGGGCGACGGGTCCCACCTCGAGCTCCAGGATCCGCCCGGTCCAGTCCGGACCGGTCACCGCCCGCCGTCCTTGCCGGCCCCGGCACGGGGCCCACCGTCCGAGAAGAAGCCGCGCCGCACGTCACCGGCCACCGGACGGGCCCGCGCCGCCCGGCGCAGCGCCTTGGCCGAGGAGCGCAGCTGCCACGGCACGCTGGTCACCATGACACCCGGCTGGAACAACAGCCGTCCCTTGAGCCGCAGGGCGCTCTGGTTGTGCAGCAGCTGCTCCCACCAGTGCCCGACGACGTACTCGGGGATGAACACGGTCACGACGTCCCGCGGGTTGTCGCCGCGCACACGCTTGACGTAGTCCAGCACCGGACGCGTGATTTCGCGGTAGGGCGACTCGACCACCTTCAGCGGGACCTTGAAGTCCTTGGCCTCCCAGTCGGCGGTCAGCTGGCGCGTCTCCGCGTCGTCCACGTTGACCGTCACCGCCTCCAGCACGTCCGGCCGCATGGCCTTCGCGTAGGCCAGCGCGCGCATGGTCGGCAGGTGGAGCTTGGACACCAGCACGATCGCGTGGTTGCGCGCGGGCAGCACCGTCGGGCTGCTGCCGTCCAGCGCGGCCAGCTCCGCCGCCACCCGGTCGTAGTGCCGCCGGATCGCTGTCATCAGCAGGTAGATCGCCACCATCGCGGCGATCGCGATCCACGCGCCGAGCAGGAACTTGGTGATCAGGACGATGATGAGCACGGTGCCGGTCATCGTCAGGCCGATCGCGTTGACCGTCTGCGACCGGCGCATGCGGCGCCGCGCGGCCGGATCGGTCTCCCGGGACAGCAACCGGTGCCAGTGCTTCAGCATGCCGGTCTGGCTGACCGTGAACGACACGAAGACGCCGACGATGTAGAGCTGGATCAGCCTGGTGACCTCGGCATCGAACGCGATGATCAGGACCAGCGCGAACGCGGCCAGGAACAGGATGCCGTTGGAGTAGGTCAGCCGGTCGCCGCGGGTGTGCAGCTGGCGCGGCAGGAACCGGTCCTGCGCGAGAATCGAGGCGAGCACCGGGAAGCCGTTGAACGCCGTGTTCGCGGCCAGCAGCAGGATGATGCCGGTGCTGAAGGAGATGTAGTAGAAGGCGGGCGAGAAATGCGGGAAAACGGCGTGCGCGATCTGGGCGACGATCGTCTTCTGCTGGTAGCCCGCGGGGGTGCCGCTCAGCTGCGTCGCCGGATCCTCCGCGAACTTGACGTCGGTAAGGATCGCGAGCGTGATGATGCCCAGGAGCATCGTCACCGCGAGCACGCCCATCAGCAGCAGGGTGGCCGCCGCGTTCTTCGACTTCGGCTTGCGGAAGGCGGGTACCCCGTTGCTGATGGCCTCGACACCGGTCAGCGCCGCCGCACCCGAGGAGAACGCCCGCGCGATGAGGAACACGAAGGCGAAGCCGGTGAAGGAGGCTTCGGCGTGCAACTCGAAGCCCGCGCTCTCGGCCCGCAGCGGAGCGCCGCGGAGCGCCTCGAACAACCCCCAGACGACCATGCCCAGAATGCCGATGATGAACCCGTATGTCGGAATCGCGAAGGCCTTGCCGGACTCGCGCACCCCGCGCAGGTTGATCGAGGTCAGCACGACCACGATCACGATCGCGCTGAACACCCGGTTCTCGGCGACGAACGGGATCGCCGACCCGATGTTGGCCACCCCGGAAGAGGTCGACACGGCCACGGTGAGGACGTAGTCCACCAGCAGGGCGCTGGCCACGGTCAGGCCGAATCTGCCACCGAGGTTGGTGCTGGCGACCTCGTAGTCGCCGCCACCGCTGGGGTAGGCGCGCACGTTCTGGCGATAGGAGGCCACCACGACCAGCATGACCACGGCGACGGCGACACCGATCCACGGCGAGTACGCATAGGCCGACAACCCCGCGACGCTCAGCGTCAGGAAGATTTCCTCAGGCGCGTACGCCACGCTCGAGAGCGCGTCCGAGGCGAAGATCGGCAGCGCGATCCGCTTCGGGAGCAGGGTGTGGGACAGCCGGTCGCTACGGAACGGACGGCCGACGAGCAGCCGTTTGGCGGCGGTCGCAATCTTCGACACGTCAGAAGGGTACGGGCGGGTTCATGAGAGGGCCGGACAAGGTAGGTTCTGCCTCGGCATCTACCGGGTAACCACCGTTCGGGTGACACACAGGAGGCAAGACGTGCACGTGGTGATCATGGGGTGCGGCCGGGTGGGCGCGTCCCTGGCCGCGGCTCTCGAGCGCCTCGGTCACGAGGTCGCGGTGATCGACAAGACGCAGGAGGCGTTCCGCCGGCTCGGCACTGACTTCCACGGCCAGCAGGTGCTGGGCGTTGGCTTCGACCGGCAGGTGCTGATCGACGCCGGCATCGAGAAGGCGGGTGCCTTCGCGGCGGTGTCCAGCGGCGACAACTCGAACATCATCTCCGCGCGGGTGGCCCGGGAGAACTTCGGCGTCGAGCACGTCGTGGCCCGCATCTACGACCCCAAGCGGGCGGCGGTCTACGAGCGGCTCGGCATCCCGACCGTGGCGACCGTGCCGTGGACGACCGACCGCTTCCTGCGCACGCTGCTGCCCGACGGGGTGGCGTCGGCGTGGCGCGACCCGAGCGGCAACGTCGCGGTGCTGCAGCTGCCGCTGCACGAAGGCTGGATCGGCCGCAGCGTCAACGAGCTGCAGGAGTCGACCGGCGCGCGGGTGGCGTTCATCATGCGGTTCGGCACGCCCGTGCTGCCCGATTCCAAGACGGTCCTGCAGGCGGATGATCTGCTCTACGTGGCCGCGCGGTCCGGAACCGTCGGTGACGTGACGAGCATTGCGGCGCGCGCGCCGGAGGAGGAGAGCTGATGCGCGACAATCGCGCAGCGGCGCATCGGGCTCGACCGGGTGCGGGTGTCCCGCAGAACACGGAGGAGAGCTGATGCGGGTCGCGATCGCGGGGGCCGGCGCGGTGGGCCGGTCGATCGCCAAGGAGCTGATCGACGGCGGCCACCAGGTCATGCTGATCGAACGGCAGACCGAGCAGTTCGAACCGGACACGGTCGAGCAAGCCGACTGGGTACTCGGCGACGCGTGCGAGGTCTCCACGCTGGAGGACTCCGGCATCGAGCGCTGCGACGTGGTGATCGCCGCGACCGGCGACGACAAGGTGAACCTCGTCGTGTCGCTGCTGGCGAAGACGGAGTTCGCGGTGCGCCGGGTTGTGGCGCGGGTGAACAACCCGGACAACGAGTGGCTCTACACCGACGCCTGGGGTGTGGACGTCGCCGTGTCCACACCGCGGATCCTGGCCGCGATGGTCGAGGAGGCGGTCAGCGTGGGCGACCTGGTACGGCTGATGACGTTCCGGCAGGGGCAGGCCAACCTGGTCGAGCTGACGCTGCCGGAGCAGACCCCGCTGGCCGGGCGGCCGGTGAGCGACCTGGCGCTGCCGCGCGATGCCGCGCTGGTGACGATCCTGCGAGGCGACCGGGTGATCGTGCCGCAGCCGGAGGACCCGCTGGAGCCGGGCGACGAACTGCTGTTCGTGGCCAACGCGGAGGTCGAGAACGACATCCGCAAAGCGCTCGGCTACTAGGCCTGCCGGGGAGGGCCGCCGTACTTGAGGCGGAGGTCGGCCTCGGCGTCCGCCTCCTCGGCGGCGCGGGCCTCCTCGAGCGTCTTGAGGCGCTTGTCGGAGCGGCGGACGGCCCACACGACGACCAGCAGCGCGAGCCCGTACAGCGGCCAGCCCATGGCGATCTTGGCGAAGGCGAGCCAGCCGGTGTGGTCGGCGTCGTAGAGCCATCGCTGCACGACGAACCGCGCGCCGAACACGGCGGCCAGTGCGAGGGTGGCGACGTCGTAACCGAACCGGGACGGCTTGTCCCGGCGCCACGCCGTGCCGGTGCCGTTCAGGAAGTTCCAGATCACGCCGGCGAGCGGCCACCGGGCCACCACGGAGAGCACGAACACGGCGCAGTAGACGAGGCTCGCCCAGATCCCGAACAGGAAGAAGCCCTTCGCGGACCCCGTTCGGTAGGCGATGAACGCGCCGATCCCGACTCCGAACAGACCCGAGATCGCCGGCTGCAGCGACTCGCGGCGCACCAGGCGCACGATCGTGATCAGCACGGCGCTGCCGACCGCGCTCCAGATCCCGGCCATCAGCCCGAAGAGCGAGTTGACCAGCACGAACACCGCGATCGGCACCGAGGAATAGATGAGCCCGGAGATGCCGCCCATCTGCTCCAGCCAGGTGGGCTCGGGCCGCTCACCCGCCCGCCCAGGCTCGGCGCCGGCGGAGCGCTCATCGGTCTGGTCGCCTGGACGGGCGGGTTCAGTCACGCGGTTACCAAGTTTCAGGAAGTCGTTTGCAACTCGTAGAACGGGTTGTACAGCACCTTCTGGCCGTCTCGCTCGGCGAGGCGGCCCCGGACCTTGATGGTCCGGCCCGGTTCGATGCCCGGGATGCGGCGCCGACCCAGCCAGACTAGCGTCACGCCTTCCGTGCCGTCGAACAACTCGGCACGTAGTGTCGCGGCCTCTTTCGTGGGACACAGCTCCACACTGCGCAACCGCCCCAGGACGGTCACCTCTTCGCCCGACCGGCAGTCGCAGGCTCGCCGCGCACCGCCTGCCTCGGATTTCTCGGACAGATCATCAGCGTCGAGTTCTTCGACGTCGCTGGTCAGCTTGCGTACCAGCCGGCTGAAATAGCCGCCGTCTTTGGCGGACATAGGCGTCTGCTCCTGTTCCGGGGCCCCCGACTCGAACGGCCCTTGCGTAATCCAGCCTAACCTCGTGGGGGCCAGCACAACCGCTTTGCGGCAAGATCGCAACGTGACGTCCGCAATGCCGGAAACCCGCGCCGTCCTGCTACCGGGAAGCGGCTCGGACGAGGTTTTCGTGCGGTCCGTTTTCGCAGGTCCGCTCGGTGCGTTCGGCATGCGCACAGAGGCCCCAGCGCCACCGCGTGGGGCAGCCGTGATCATGGCCTTGCTCACGGCGCTGGACGAGGCCGCCGCGGACGGCCCGGTGCTCACCGGAGGCATCTCGCTCGGGGCGCACCTGGCCGCCGAATGGGCGCTCCGCAACCCGGACCGGTGCGCCGGGCTGCTGCTCGCGATGCCCGCCTGGTGCGGCCGTCCGGGGGACGCGCCGGCCTCGCTCGCCGCGCGGGCGTCCGCCGACCTGGTGACCGAACACGGGCTGGACGAGGCGCTGAGGCTCGCGACCGCTGAGGTGGCACCCTGGCTCGGCGGGGAACTGACCCGGGCGTGGCGGCGGCAGGGGGACGGTCTGGCGGCCGGCCTGCGGGCCGCCTCGGCCCACCCCGCGCCGACGCTCGACGAGCTGGCGGGGATCGGCGTGCCGGTCGGGATCGCCGCGTGCACGGACGACCCCGTCCACCCGGTCGCGGTCGCCCACGCGTGGGCGGACGCGATTCCCCGCGCGGCGGTCCAGGAGACGACCCTGACCGCGCTCGGCGCCGACCGCGAAACGCTGGGCCGGGCCGCACTCCTGGCCTGGCTCCGCGCGCGTGCCTGACCGCGGTCGCTACTGCTGGGCCTGCTGCTGCGCGACGTGCTGGGCCACGGCCTCCGGCAGCGTGATCGGCAGCGGGGTGCGCACCGGCATCGGCGCGTCACCGCGGTCGACGATCGTGCCCCGGACGATTTCGCGTAGCACCGCGGGCGCCTCGGCGGCGGTCGACTGCGGCCCGGCGATCACGCCGCGCAGCATCCACCGCGGACCGTCGACGCCGACGAACCTCAGCGCGACGTCACCGATCAGCGCGGAGAGCTCCGGGCCCCACTCGCCCTGGCCGGGCGCGACCTTGGCGCCGTCGTTGCGCAACTGCTCGGTCAGCTCGGCGACCACCTCGGGCCACAGCCCGCCCGAGCGCGGCGCGGCGTAGGCGCTGACCGTGACCTGCCCGTGGGCCGTCACGACATGCACCGCCCGCACGCCACCGGCCTGCGGGTCCATCTCGACCTGCACCTGCGTGCCGTCCGGCACGGGGACCCGCACCGAGCCGAGGTCGATCCGCGGCCGGCCGTCCTCGGGCGCGTTGGCGAGGTCGAACGGACCTTCGACGCCCGCCGGCCCCGGGTCCTCTTCCGGCTCCTCGGCGATGTCCTCTTCCCAGGACTCCACGGGGCCGGCCAGCGCATGGCGGCCCCGCTTCCTGCGTCCGAAGATGCCCACTACTTCCTCGTTCCTTCCCCGGAGTTTCCGCTCAGCGTCGCATGCCCGCCGGTCGACCCGTAGCCGCCCGCCCCGCGTTCGGTGGCCGTCAGCTCCGGGACCTCCACGAACTCGGCCGTCTCGACGCGCTGGACGACCAGCTGCGCGATCCGGTCGCCGCGCGCCAGCCGGATCGGCTCGGCGGGGTCGTGGTTGATCAGGCACACCCGGATCTCCCCGCGGTAGCCCGAATCGATGGTGCCGGGCGTGTTCACCACGGACAGCCCGGTGCGCGCGGCCAGCCCCGAGCGCGGGTGCACGAATCCGGCGTAGCCCGGCGGCAGTGCGATCGCCACCCCGGTGCCCACCAGCACCCGCTCCCCGGGCTCCAGGACGACGTCGGTGGTCGTCACGAGGTCCGCGCCGGCATCGCCGGGCCGGGCGTAGGACGGGAGCGGGACACCTGGATCGAGCCGGGTGAGCAGGACCTGCACGGGGGACACGGGCGGCGAGACTACCCTGGAGGCATGGGTGACCACGCGAGCGCGGCCGGTGCGGTGGGCGAGACAGCCGCGAACGCCGGCCGTACGCGGTATTCGGAACGCCTCTACCTGTCGTGGTGGGGCTGGCCGCTGCCACTCGGGGGCGCGGCGTTGCTGGCCTACGAGATCCACCTCGGCTACCCCGTGGTGGCGGTATGGCTGCCGTTCGTGGTGCTGATGCCGTTGATGGTCGCGTGGCTGGTCGCGATGGGCCGGGCCCGGATCCGGGTGACCGGCGACGAGCTGTGGGTCGGAGACGCTCATCTGCCGTTGCGGTTCGTCGGTGAGATAGAGGTCATCGGGAAGGATCGGAAGCGGAAGGCGATGGGACCGGAACTCGACCCCGCCGCATACGTGACGCATCGCGGCTGGGTCGGTTCGCTGCTGCGCGTGCACCTGACCGATCCTGCGGACCCGACCCCCTACTGGGTGATCAGTACCCGCAGGCCGGAGGCGCTGGCCGAGCTGCTCCGCTCAGGGAAGTAGCCCGGCCGCCCGCGGTGTCACGCGCAGTCGCGGCAGATCATCTGCCCGTTGTGCTCCTCCGCCAGCCGGCTGCGGTGGTGCACCAGGAAGCACACCGAGCAGGTGAACTCGTCCGCCTGCTTCGGTACCACCTTGACCGTCAGGTCTTCACCCGACAGGCCGGACAGGTCCGCGCCCGGAAGCTCGAAGTTCTCCGCACTCGCGTCCTCGTCCACGTCCACCACGCCGGACTGGTTCTCGTTCCGGCGAGCCTTCAGCTCCTCCAACGAGTCCTCGGCGAGCTCGTCGGCTTCGCTGCGGCGCGGAGCGTCGTAGTCGGTCGCCATTGTCCCTCACCCCTGCGATCAGCTTCGTAATCACTGTTCAAGCACGCTGTTCGCATGCCATCGTGCCGCTGGACAACGTTCCAGGGCTCCGGTTTGTGCCCGCCGCCGTAGTGAGTCAGGTCTCTCTTCAGCAACGTGTTTTGGTACCTGATCTACGGGCGGAGCCCGCAGAGGGTAGCTCACGCTGTACCCGGCTGCGCAGAGTGTCATTCGAAGCAGGACCTACGTCACCCAACAGGGGGAACGCGACCCGACGTTGTCCGTGAGACCGTGCGACACATACCCCGGCTTCGACCGGGTGATGAGACTGGTGCACTGTAACGCCTACGCTGAGCAGGAACGACGATCCGGGCGAGCCGGTGTTCCGGGGTCTTCGATCGAAGGGGTGGGCAGGTGTCGTCGGGGATCGGTTACGGCAACCGGAGATCGCGGCCCTACCGCAAGCGCCGTCCGCTGCCGGCGCTCATCGTGATCGGCGTGCTCGGCCTCGTCGCGATGTTCATCTGGGTGCGGGCGATCACCACCAAGCAGGACGTCGACGCGGCGCTGCGATGCGATCCGCCCCCGACGCCGCCGGCCGGCATGACGTACACCAACCTGGGCTACACCGCGCTCGACGAGACGGCGCCGGTGCCGCCCGACCGCATCGCGGTGAAGGTGCTCAACGCCAGCGAGAGGCGCGGGCAGGCCGCGATCACCACCGAAAGCCTGCGGCAGCTGGGGTTCACCCAGATCGCGCCGCCGGAGAACGACCCGGCTTACCCGAACACCGAGGCGAGCTGCCGCGGACAGCTGCGCTTCGGTGACAACGGCAGCTCCGCGGCGCGCACGCTCAGCCTCGTCGTGCCCTGCGTCGAGCTGGTGCGGGACAACCGCGAGGACGCAGGCGTGGACCTGGCGATCGGCAGCGGTTTCGGCGACGTCATGCCGACCCAGGCCGCGCGCGACATCCTCACCCAGCTGCAGGGGTGGTCCGCCCAGCACGGCGACGACGGCGGTGAGCAGTCCGCGGTCAACCCCCCGCTGATCGACGCAAACCTGCTGGCCGCCGCCCGGCCCGGCACCTGCTGAGCCGCAACCGGGGCGAGTGCCACCTTCACGGGCGCGAGTCCCACACGCCGGTGCCGTGGCGACGCCCGCCCGGCCACCCCGCGCGCGCGGGCCGGGCCCACTGCTCCACCAGGCCCGCGCCGGAGCCGGGCACCTGACGCACCCTCTCTAGACCTCCTTGACGCCGCACTCCACGGCGGCGTCGTAGAGCGCCCCCGCAATCGAGGGGGCGGCCGCGAACGTCGCGTCCGCGCCCAGCGCCGCGTCCTCCCCCGGCAGGTGCACCACCGCACCCGCCTCCTCGGCGATCAGCGCGCCCGCGGCCCAGTCCCAGCGGTGCAGGCCGTGTTCCACGTACCCGTCGAGCCAGCCGGCCGCGACGGCGCACAGGTCCAGCGAAGCCACCCCGGCCCGGCGCACGTCCCGTACCCGGGTCAGCAGTCCGGACACGAACCTGGCCTGCCGGGCGCGCCGCTGCGCCTGGTAGGCGAAACCGGTGCCGACCAGGCTCAGCTCCAGCCGCGAAGGCTCGGAAACCGCGAGCCGCCTGCCGTCGAGCCACGCGCCGCCGCCCCGTACGGCCGTCCAGTGGCGCCCGCTGACCGGTTCCACGACCGCCCCGGCCACGGACACGCCCTCGACCTGCGCCGCCACCGACACGGCGAACAGGGGGGCGCCGTAGAGGAAGTTGACGGTGCCGTCGATCGGGTCCACCACCCACGTGACCCCGTCGCCGGCCGAGCCGCCGGCCTCTTCCCCCAGCACGTGGTCCCCCGGGCGCAGCTCCGCGAGCCGGTCGCGCACCAGTTGCTCGGCCGCGCGATCGACCGCCGTGACGACGTCGGTGTCCGTCGACTTGGTCTCGACCCGCACTGCCTGACCTGCGACCATGGCGTCACGGGACCGGCGGACCAGATCCGCGGCGTCGGCCGCGACTCCGACGGCGATGTCCTTCAGCTTCGTTTCGGCAGCTCCCACGTCCACCATGGGACCACACCCGGTTAAAGTCTCCGGCACAGGTTTCTGAATCGAGCGAGAAGGGACGACGCCAATGACGGCGACCCGAGGTTTCGGAATCGACATCGGCGGCAGCGGTATCAAAGGCGCCCTTGTCGACCTGGAAAAGGGCGCCCTGATCGGCGACCGGTTCCGGATCGACACCCCGCGCCCGGCCACCCCGGACGCGGTCGCCGACGTGGTGGCCCAGATCGTGGCCCACTTCGGCTGGGACGGCCCCGTCGGCATCACGCTGCCCGCGGTCGTCAAGAAGGGCGTCGCGCACACCGCGGCGAACATCGACCCCAGCTGGATCGGCACGGATGCCGACGCGCTGTTCGCCAAGCGGCTGGACCGCCACGAGGACGACATCGCGATGCTCAACGACGCCGACGCGGCCGGGATGGCCGAGATCCACTATGGCGATCCGGTCCTCCGCAAGGGCGTCACCACGCTGCTGACGTTCGGCACCGGCATCGGCAGCGCGCTGTTCCAGCACGGCACCCTGATGCCGAACACCGAGTTCGGTCACCTCGAGGTCGACGGTCACGACGCGGAGAAGAAGGCGGCCGCCTCGGTCAAGGACAACGAGGGGCTGTCGTACCCGGAGTGGGCGGTGCGCGTGAACCGTTACCTTTCTGTGCTGGAAAATCTCATCTGGCCGGATGTGTTCATCGTGGGCGGCGGCGTCAGCAAGAAGTCCGAGAAATGGGTCCCGCTGCTGGACATCAGGACACCGGTCCTGGTGGCGTCTCTGCAGAACAACGCCGGGATCGTGGGCGCGGCGCTGGCGGCGGCCGAGGGCCTCGAGCACTGAGCGGCGCACACGCGGCCGCGGGATTGACCGATGATCGCCCGCAGCGCACCGGCGTATCGTCGTTACAATGGAACACGGCCCACGGTCGCGGAGGACAAAACCGCAGGCCGCGGGACGTTCCCCGAATCTGAGGCGGACGGGACGCACCATCCCGGTTCGCTGTGATCGACCGCTGCGAAAGGGCGTACGTGGCAGCCGCAAAAACCGCTACTCGAAGCGGCACGAAGACAACGAGCGCCGCCGACGTGAGCGCGGAACCCGAAGCGGGCCGTGAGAACGTGACCGAGGCCGAGGCTCAGGACTCGGGCGCCACGAAGAAGGCGCCCGCTCGGAAGCCGGCCGCGGGCAAGGGCCCGAAGAAGGCCCCGGCCAAGGGGCGCACCACCCGCAAGGCCGACAAGACCGACGACGGGGAGCCGGACGGCCCCGGTGGCGAGGAGGTCGAGGACGTCGACCTGGACGCCGATCTCGCCGATCTCGAGGGCGAGGTGGAGGTCGACGTCGTCGACGCCACCGTCACCGGCGAGGCCGAGGACCTCGACGAGGACGACGACAAGACCCCGGCCAAGTCGAGTAGCAGTAAGCCGACCAACCGCGACTTCGTCTGGGACGAGGAGGAGTCGGAGGCCCTGCGGCAGGCCCGCAAGGACGCCGAGCTCACCGCGTCGGCGGACTCGGTACGCGCGTACCTGAAGCAGATCGGCAAGGTCGCGCTGCTCAACGCCGAGGAGGAGGTCGAGCTCGCCAAGCGGATCGAGGCCGGCCTGTACGCGGCGGAGCGGCTGCGCGTCGCCGAGGAGGAGGGCGAGAAGCTCGCCACCCAGATGCGCCGCGACCTGCGCTGGATCATCCGGGACGGGGAGCGCGCGAAGAACCACCTGCTGGAGGCCAACCTCCGGCTGGTCGTCTCGCTGGCCAAGCGCTACACCGGCCGCGGCATGGCGTTCCTGGACCTGATCCAGGAGGGCAACCTGGGCCTCATCCGTGCGGTCGAGAAGTTCGACTACACCAAGGGTTACAAGTTCTCCACGTATGCCACGTGGTGGATCCGGCAGGCGATCACCCGCGCGATGGCCGACCAGGCCCGCACCATCCGCATCCCGGTGCACATGGTCGAGGTGATCAACAAGCTCGGCCGTATCCAGCGTGAGCTGCTGCAGGACCTCGGCCGCGAGCCCACCCCCGAGGAGCTCGCCAAGGAGATGGACATCTCCCCGGAGAAGGTCCTGGAGATCCAGCAGTACGCCCGCGAGCCGATCTCGCTGGACCAGACGATCGGCGACGAGGGCGACTCGCAGCTGGGTGACTTCATCGAGGACTCCGAGGCGGTCGTCGCGGTCGACGCGGTGTCGTTCACGCTGCTGCAGGACCAGCTCCAGTCGGTGCTGCAGACGCTGTCCGAGCGCGAGGCCGGCGTGGTCCGGCTGCGCTTCGGCCTGACCGACGGCCAGCCGCGGACTTTAGACGAAATCGGCCAGGTCTACGGCGTGACGCGCGAGCGCATCCGGCAGATCGAATCGAAGACCATGTCCAAGCTGCGCCACCCGTCGCGGTCCCAGGTCCTGCGCGACTACCTCGACTGACGACAAAACCGAACAAGCCCGGGTTCGCCATCGGCGACCCGGGCTTCTTCTTTTCTCGCCGGCGCGACCGGGCAGCGCTCACTACGCCGCGCACTTTCCGGTGATCTTCTAACGTGCTCGCATCGGCATCACCCGAACGCTTGACGTCAACGAAGTCCTCTCCCGGCAGGAGTCCGGCGAGCTGAAACGCCACCTGCGCGCCCGCGACCTGGTGGGCTTCGGGGTCGGCATCATAATCGGCACCGGGATCTTCACGCTCGCCGGTGTGGAGGCCAAGACACACGCCGGGCCGGCCGTCACGCTGTCGTTCGTGATCGGGGCGGTCGTCGCCGGGATGGCCGCGCTCTGCTACGCCGAACTGGCCTCCAGTGTGCCGACCGCCGGCAGCGCCTACACCTACGCGTTCGCGACGCTGGGCGAGGTGTTCGCCTGGATCATCGGGTGGGACCTGCTCCTCGAGTTCGCCCTCGGGGCCGCGGTCGTGTCCCGCGGGTGGTCCGGATACCTCGCGAACCTGCTCGGCCTGCCCCAGGAGTGGTTCGGCGAAGAGGCGACCGTGAACGTGGGAGCCGTGGCGATCATCGCCGTCCTGACGGTCGTCGCCGTCCTCGGCATCCGGGAGTCCGCCCGGGTGACGAACCTGCTGGTGCTCGTCAAGGTCGCGGTGTGCGTCCTCATCCTCGCCGTGGGCGTCTTCTTCATCAAGGGAGCCAACCTGACCCCGTTCATCCCGCCGGCCCAGCCGGGCGAGAGCGGCGCGAGTGTGCTGAGCCAGCCACTGGTCCAGGCCGGGCTCGGCCTCGAACAGTCCGTGTACGGCGTCGGCGGCGCGCTCTCCGCCGCGGCGGTGGTGTTCTTCGCCTACACCGGATTCGAGGCGCTGGCCAACCTCGGCGAGGAGACCCGCAACCCCCGCAAGGACCTGCGCATCGGCATCCTCGGCGCGCTCGGCGTGTGCGCCCTGCTCTACGTCGGCGTCTCGCTCGTGCTGACCGGCATGGTGCCCTTCACCGACATCGACGCGGGCGCCCCGCTCGCCGCCGCGTTCGACTCCGTCGGACGGCACTGGGTCAGCGCCCTCATCTCGCTCGGCGCGGTCACCGGGCTGACGTCGGTGATGATGGTCGAACTGGTCACCATCGGCCGCATCGGCTTCGCCATGGGCCGGGACGGTCTGCTGCCCAAGCCGATCGGCACCACGCACCCCCGCTGGGGCACGCCGCACCGGATGACGATCGGCGGCGCGGTGCTGATCGCCCTGCTCGCGGCGTTCGTGCCGATCACCGAACTGTCCGACATGGTGAGCATCGGTGCCCTGTCGGCGATGATGATCGTCGCGATCGCGGTGCCCGTGCTGCGTCGCAAGCGCCCCGACCTCAAGCGCCCCTTCACGGTGCCGCTGTCCCCGGTGCTGCCGATCATCGCCACGCTGGCATGTCTGTACCTGATGCTGAACCTGGACGTGCTGACCTGGATCCGGTTCGCCGTCTGGCTCGTGATCGGCCTGGTCATCTACTTCGCCTACGGCCGCACCCATTCCCGCCTCGCGACCACCTGACTGTCCACACTGGTCACAACGCCGCACATCGTCCCGCTAGTACCGCCACAGGTGGGCGGCAACGATTTCGTCGACCGTTCGGTCAACGGCCCAGCTCCGGTCGGAGGCACGCACCGCGCGGAACGCACCGAGCAGCTCCGCCCCCAGCGCCTCGCGCATCCGGTCGCACGACGCCAGGGCACTGTCCTGTTCGGCCGATGTGTCCGGAAGACGGCAGATTCCCGCCGCCGCACGGCGGTCCTCCGGCCAGGTGCCCGGATCCTCGCCGACGGGGTCGGGCAGGGAAAGCCCTTCCTCGAGACCAGCGATGCCGGAGGTGATGACGGCGGCGAGCGCGAGATACGGGTTCGCCGAGGCGTCGCAGGGCTTCAGCTCGACGTTTGCGTGGTCGTCGCCGAGCAGCGGCGTCCCCGGGACGTAGCGCAGCGGCGCCTCGCGGTTCTCCACACCCCAGAACGCGTACGCGCTGGCGAAATAGCCGGGCCGCAACCGCAGGGTTGACGGCACGCTCGGCGCCGTCACCGCGGTCACGGCGGACAGATCGCGCAGCAAGCCGGCCAGGTAGCCCGCACCGTCCGCGCCCGGAACGCCCGCACCGGCGAGCAGGTTGCGCCCCTTGCGCCACGCCGAGGTGTGCAGGTGCCAGCCGTTGCCGGCCGCGTCCGGGCTGACCATCGGCGCGAAGCTGAGCCGGAGTCCGTGCTTGTGCGCGGCGGCGTGCAAGGTCTGGCGGGCGAGCAACTGGTCGTCAGCGGCGGATACCGGGTCGGTTGCCGCCAGCGAGAGCTCCAGCTGCGCCAGGCCGTACTCCGCGTGGAACTGGTTGAGCCGCAACCCGTTGGCGTCGAGGTCGTGTAGGAGGGTCGCGACGAAGTCGTCGAGGGGGATCAGGGCGTGCGGGCTGTAGGCGGGGCCGGGATGGCCGGGGGCCGACGCGATGCCGGCCGCTCCGGCGGGCGCGACGGCGAACTCCATTTCGAACCCGGCGCGAATCTCGTAGCCCCGCTGGGATGTGACGGAAACCACGTTCTCCAGGGCGGTGCGCTGGCAGTACGGCCACGGTGATCCGTCGGCGGCGATCTGCCGTCCGGGTGCCCAGGCGAGCGCGGGCTGCCCGGCGAGACGCCGAAGGCGCTCGACGACCGGAACGAGACGCACGTCACCGGAGGGCGTGGCGAGCCCGGGGTGGCCGAAGGTGATGACGTCGTGGGTGTCGAAGACGGCGAACAGCGACGTGATCCCGATCCCCCGCGTGGCCGCGGCGGCGAGACCGTTCAGCGGGACGATCCGGGACCGCGGGATGCCGTTGTTGTCGGCCCATGCGATCTGTGCCCCGCCGACCCCGGCCACCGCCAGGTCCTTCGCGGCCGCCGACGCCTGCTTCGTCATGAGACGAGTGTCTCACCGCTGCCCCGGCCGGGGGATGGGTCAGCGCACGGACTGATCACGATCTCGCCTCAGCTCGGTCCGGCGAATTCCGCTGAGAACGAACAAGCCGAACCGCGTGGTCGCTTGACACCGGTCTTCCCGGGTCGATTTCCGGGCCACCGCAATGGTCCTGACCACGTAAAACGCGTTTCCGGCAGGTTTCTCCGTCCTGAATAGCGGGATTGATCTACGACATCCGGGGTAATTCTGCGTGACACACATCCCACACAGCCGGGAACACTTGCCAGGCGCTCAGCGTCTGCAAGAGTGGAGGCCAGCGAACACCGCGGAGCCGACGGGCAACCGCAGGGCCGAAGTGGTCGCCGCTGGATCGATGGCATCGGGCAGCCGATGCCGGGACGGAGGGAGACTCCAATGACATCACCGACGCTCACCCGCCCCGAGTTGACCGCAGCCGACCGTTGTGACCGGTGCGGCGCCGCAGCACAGGTACGAGCCATCCTCTCCAGTGGTGGCGAGCTGCTCTTCTGCGGCCACCACGCCCGCGAGTACGAGTCGAAGCTCAAGGAGATCGCTGCGGAGATCCAGCGCGGCTGAGCAAGACCGCAGACTGCGAGCGGGCGCCCGGACGGACCGGGCGCCCGCTTTCTTTTGTGCCCGGTGTCACAGCGGGAACCACCGCGCCGCTCCCGGCGACCTGGAGGGAAAGCCGGTCCCTCCCGCCAAGGAGCAGCATGACGACGGACGACCTCCTGGAGCCGACAGCGCCGCCTGCTGCTCCACCGCCGCCCGCCGCTACGACCCCGGGGACCTTGCGCCCCGTCCTGTTGCGCCTGCACTTCTACGCCGGCATCCTGGTCGGCCCCTTCCTGCTGGTGGCCGCGGTCACCGGCCTGCTGTACGTGTTCGCGCCGCAGCTCGAGCAGGCCGTCTACGACCACGAGCTGCACGTCCCCGCCGGGACGAGCGCCCAGCCGCTGGCCGCCCAGGTCGCCGCCGCGCAGGCCGCGCTGCCCGAGGGCACGCTCGCCGGCGTGCGGCCCGGCCCGACCGCGACCGACACCACGCAGGTCCTCTTCGACATCCCCGGCCTGCCGGAGAGCTACCACCGCACGGTGTTCGTCAACCCCTACGACGGCGAGATCCGCGGGGTCCTGGACACCTACGGCTCCGGTCAGGCGCTGCCGGTGCGGGCCTGGCTGGACAACCTGCACCGCAACCTCAACCTCGGAGACCCGGGCCGGATCTACAGCGAGCTCGCGGCCAGCTGGCTGGCTGTCGTCGTGGCCGGCGGGCTGGTCCTGTGGTGGGGTGGTCGCCGTCGCAAGCGCAAGGCCACGGCCGGCCGCGCCCGCACCCTGTCCTGGCACGCCACCACCGGCACCTGGGTGGCGCTGGTGCTGTTCTTCCTCTCCGCGACCGGCCTGACCTGGTCGCAGTTCGCCGGGCAGAACATCTCCGAGGTGCGGGCCGCGCTGAGCTGGCAGACGCCGTCGGTGCCCGCGAAGCTGCCCGCGGCGGCCGCCGGCACGACGGCGGGAATCCCGCAAAGCATCGACGCGGTCCTCGCGTCGGCACGGTCGGCAGGGCTGGACGGGCCCGTGGACATCACGCCGCCCCAGGCGAGCAAGGCCTACGTGGTCAAGCAGATCCAGCGCAGCTGGCCGGAAAAACAGGACGCCGCCGCGATCGACCCGAACACCGGTCAGGTGCTGGGCGTCCTGCGGTTCGAGGACTGGCCGCTGGCCGCGAAGCTGGCCCGCTGGGGCATCGACGCGCACATGGGCCTGCTGTTCGGGCTGGCGAACCAGATCGTGCTGGCGCTGGTCGTGCTCGGGCTGATCGCGCTCGTCATCTGGGGGTACCGCATGTGGTGGCAGCGGCGCCCGACCGGCCGGTCGATGGGCCGCCCCTTCCCCCGCGGCGCACTACGGCGGCTGCCCATGAAGGTGCTGGCGCCGCTGACCGCCGCCGGGATCGTGGTCGGCTGGTTCGTGCCGGTCTTCGGGGTGTCGCTGCTGGCCTTCCTGCTGCTGGACGCCTTCCTCGGCTGGCGCGCCCACCGGACCCGCCCGTCGGTCCCCCCGATCGCGACCTAGCCCGTCCGGCCCAGGATCACCAGGATCACCAGGATCACCAGGATCACCAGGATCGCAGCGTCGCGATCCGCTCCTCGAGTTGTTCCATCGACGCCATCGCTGTCGGCGGGCCACCGCAGGCCCGCCGGAGCTCGCTGTGGATGGCGCCGTGCGGTTTGCGCGTGCGGTGGTGGTACATGCCCACCAGGGTGTTCAGCTCCCGGCGCAAGGCGGCGATCCGTTCGTTCACCGACTGCGGCTTGGGCGCCGGCGGCGGCACCTGCCCGTTCTCCGGCTTGCGGCGGGTCGCGTCGGCCAGCTGCTCCTCCTGCCGCTTGCGCAGCAGGGCCCGCACCTGGTCCGGCTCCAGCAGGCCCGGCAGCCCGAGATACTCCTGCTCCTCCTCGCTGCCGGAGAACACCGCGGTGCCGAAGGAGTTGCCGTCGTAGATCACCTGGTCCAGCTCGGCCGAGGCACCCAGCGAGGTGAACGCCTTCTCCTCCTCGCCGGGCTCGTCCTCGGTGCGGTTGGCCTGTGCCAGCAGCTCGTCGTCCCAGCCGTCCTTCTCCCGATGGGGCTTGCCGAGCACGTGGTCGCGCTGGGCCTCCAGCTCGCTGGCCAGCTCCAGCAGCACCGGCACGCTGGGCAGGAACACGCTCGCCGTCTCGCCCTTGCGCCGGGCGCGCACGAACCGGCCGATGGCCTGGGCGAAGAAGAGCGGCGTGGACGCGCTGGTGGCGTACACGCCGACCGCCAGACGCGGCACGTCGACGCCCTCGGACACCATCCGCACCGCGACCAGCCACCGGTCGGTGGACTCGGCGAACTCGCTGATCCGCGCGGTCGCCTTCGGGTCGTCGGAGAGCACCACCGTGGGCGCCTCGCCGGTGATGCGGGCGAGGATCTTGGCGTAGGCGCGTGCGGACTCCTGGTCGGTCGCGATGACCAGGCCGCCCGCGTCCGGGATGCCACCGCTGCGCAGCTGCTGCAGCCGCGTGTCGGCGGCCTGCAGGACCGACGGGATCCACTCCCCGCCGGGGTCGAGCGCGGTACGCCACGCCCGGGCGGTCTGTTCGGCCGTCAGCGGCTCGCCCAGCCGCGCGGTGAACTCCTCCCCCGCGCTGGTGCGCCAGGACGCCTCACCGCTGTAGGCGAGGAAGACCACCGGCCGGACGACGCCGTCGGCGAGCGCGTCGGCGTAGCCGTAGGCGTGGTCGGCCCTGCTGCGCAGCGACCCATCGCCGTCGGGTTCGTAAGCGACGAACGGGATCGGCGAGTCGTCGCTGCGAAACGGTGTGCCGGTCAGCGCCACGCGCCGCACGGCCGGGGTGAACGACTCGCGGATCGCGTCACCCCAGGACTTCGCGTCGCCGCCGTGGTGGATCTCGTCGAGGATGACCAGCGTCTTACGGCCCTCGGTGCGCACACGGTGCAGCGTCGGATGGGCGGCGACCTGCGCGTACGTCAGCGCCACGCCGCGGTAGTCGGCCGCGACCGCGCCCTGGCCGTTGCGGTAGTTCGAGTCGATCGGGATGCCGGCCATGGCCGCCGCGGCGGCCCACTGGTGCTTGAGGTGCTCGGTCGGGGTCACGATCGTGACCGCCTCGATCGTGCGGTCGGACAGCAGCTCGGCGGCGATACGCAGGCCGAACACCGTCTTACCCGCGCCCGGGGTCGCGACGGCGAGGAAGTCCTGCGGCTTCGTGCTCAGGTACTTCGTCAGTGCGCGGCGCTGCCAGGCCCGCAGCGGGCGGGCGGTGGAGTCGTGCTCGGGCTCGGGTGCGACGAAGCCCTGACCGGTCCGATTACCCTGGGCCGTGTCCGACAAGGGATTCCTCCCCCTCCTCTCGCCGACGATGGAACGCGACATGCGAATGCCCCCACGAAACTGCCCGGCCGCGATGCCGGACGGGGGTGAGGGCGGTCCAACGGAGATTACCTGCCCCCACCGACAGTCGCGGCGAACGGCACCGCGGAGTTGACCACGCGACAGGTCTTGACAGGCCAAATGCCACCGTTTCCGCCATGCTTGGGGCTGACATGAGTGCACCGTCCGACGAGAAGCCCGAGGGCGCCGCCCGCAAGGGCCCGGCGCGCCTGCTCAGCCGCACGCTCAGCAAGGCGTGGGACGGCAACATCTTCTCCGAGTCGGCGGAGGCGGCGTTCTGGCAGACGCTGTCCCTGCCCCCGCTGCTGCTGGGGCTGCTCGGCAGCCTGGGTTTCATGGGCGACTGGTTCGGCCAGGGCTTCGTGACCACGGTGCACGACCGGATCATCACGATCGCGGACAAGATCTTCAGCGGCAACGTGGTCGGCCAGATCATCGAGCCGACGGTCGACGACATCCTGACCATCGGCAAGGGCGAGATCGTCTCGGTCGGCTTCCTGATCTCGCTCTGGGCCGGTTCGTCGGCGATGTCGTCGTTCGTCGACGCGATCACGGTGGCACACGACCAGTACGGCGTGCGCAACGAGGTCTGGCAGCGGATCTACGCGCTGCTGCTCTACCTGGTGAGTCTCGTCCTGCTGGTGGCCGGCCTGCCGATCGTCGCGATCGGGCCGAACATCCTGATCGACTTCCTGCCGGACAGCTGGGCGCCGACGATCACGACGTGGATCAGCTGGCTGTACTACCCGGTGATCGCCGTGGTGCTGGTCCTGGCCGTGGCCACGCTCTACAAGCTGGCGCTGCCGCGACGGCTGCCGTGGCACCGCGGGCTGCCCGGCGCCGTGTTCGCGATGGTGATCTTCCTGCTTTCCAGCGTCGGGCTGCGGATCTACCTGTCGTGGATCACCAGCACCGGCTACACCTACGGCGCGCTGGCCACGCCGATCGCGTTCCTGCTGTTCACGTTCTTCATCGGCATGGCCATCGTCGGCGGCGCGTACTTCAACGCCGCGATCCAGGAGTTGTGGCCGGCGAAGATGACGCGCCGCCAGCGCCGCAAGTGGCGGCGCCTGGAGATGGAGCGCGCCAAGGAACGCATGAGCGACGAGTCACCGTCACTGTGGGAGCGCACCACACAGCCGTTGCGCAAGCCGCGCAAGCAGGAGGAGCCGGCCTCCTCCACCGCCGGCGAGGACGAAAGCGACCTCGCCGATCAGTCGTCGCCCTCGGGACCGGGCCGCAAGCCCTCGTAGATCTCCTTGCAGGCCGGACACACGGGCGAGCCGGGCTTCGGCGAGCGGGTGACGGGGAAGACCTCGCCGCACAGCGCCACCACGTACGTGCCCATGACCGCGCTTTCGGCGATCTTCTCCTTGCGCACGTAGTGGAAGACCTTCGGCTGATCGCTGTCGGTCTCCTCGGTGGACTCCGGACGGGTGTCGACCTCGGGCAGCGTCGATGTGCTCATGACGCTATTTTGCCGCAGCACCCGCCGGGGGCGATACCGTGGGCTTCTGCGGCTGGTCCTACGGGGCGGGCGGGCGCAGGATCGGAGTGAAGGGAGGGCTCGCCGATGACCTTTCCCCACGCCACCCGTCCGCACATGCCCGGTTACGGCACCCTGCCCGCCGACCAGGGGACGGGGCTGCTGCCCTGGTCGTGGGCGGAGAAGCGGCTCCGGGACTCCCACGACTACTGGGTCGCCACCGTGTGGCCGGACGGCCGCCCCCACCTGATGCCGGTCTGGGCCGTGTGGCACGACAAGGCGCTGTGGTTCTCCTCGTCGCGCACGGCCCGCAAGGTGCGCAACCTCCAGGCCAATCCGGCGGTGACGGTCTCGACCGACGACCCGCTCAACCCGGTCGTCGTCGAGGGGAAAGCGAAGGTGGTGCGGGACAGCGTGTCGCGCAAGGCCTTCCTGGACGCGATGAACGCGAAGTACCGGACCGACTACAGCCTGGACTTCCTCGACCCGGAGGTCAACGCGACCGTGCGGGTGCGCCCGCGATGGGTGTTCGGCCTCGACGAACGCGACTTCGGCGGCTCGCCCACCCGCTGGGACTTCACCTGACGGCGTCGGTGAAGATGTTTTCCCGTGACCGGAACACCGCCAATAACGCTGTCCGACGAGGTCGCCGACGCCGTGCACAGCGGCCGGGCGGTCGTCGCGCTGGAGAGCACGATCCTGTCCCACGGCCTGCCCCCGGGCCGCAACCTCGCCGTCGCGAGCCGGCTGGAGGAGACCGTCCGCAGGGCCGGTGCGGTGCCGGCCACGATCGCGGTGCTCGACGGCGTGGCGTACGCCGGCCTGTCCCGGTCGCAACTGGAGCGCGTGTGCGCGGCGGACTCCGGGCTGGACAAGCTGTCGCTGCGTGACCTCGGGCCCGCCGTGGGGCTCGGCCGCTCGGGCGCGACGACGGTGGCGAGCACGTCCGCGCTGTCGCACGCGGCCGGCATCGGCGTGTTCGCGACCGGCGGGCTGGGCGGCGTGCACCTCGGGGCGAGCGAGTCCTGGGACATTTCGGCCGACCTGGGAGTGCTGGCGCAGGTCCCGGTGCTGGTCGTGTGCTCGGGGGTGAAGTCGGTGCTGGACATCGCCGCCACCCTGGAGGTGCTGGAGACCAGCTCGGTGCCGGTCCTCGGGTACCGGACCGCCGAGTTCCCCGCGTTCTACCGGCGGACGTCGGGCTTCGCGGTGCCATGGCGCGTCGACGATCCGGTCGCGGCCGCGGCCGTGATCGCCGCTCACCGGCGGTACTCGTCCTCGGGCGTCCTGCTGGCCAACCCGATCCCGGCCGACGCGGAGATGGACGAGGGCCTGCACGACCGGCTGCTCGCCGAGGGGCTGGCGCTGCTGGAGTCGCGCGGCGTGCACGGCAAGGAGGTGACCCCCGTGCTGCTGGACTACTTCCACACCGCCAGCGGCGGGGTGAGCCTGGACGCCAACGAGGAACTGGTCGTGGCCAACGCGCGGGTGGCGGCCGAGGTCGCGGTGGAGCTCGCGTGAGGGTCGTCGTGGTCGGGGACGCCGGGCTCGACGTCGTGGCCCGTCACGAGGCACCGATCGTCCACGGCGGCGACTCCCGGTCGCAGGTGCGGCTCGCCGGCGGCGGCGCGGGCGCGAACACGGCGTTGTGGCTGGCGGCGAGCGGCGTCGAGACGACGCTCATCGCGCGCGTCGGTGACGACGCGGGCGGACGGCTGGTGCGGGCCGAGCTGGAGGCGTCGGGCGTGTCGTGCGCGTTCGCCGTCGATGTGTCGGCGCCGACGTGCTGTGTCGTGGTGCTGGTGGACGGGTCGGGACAGCGGAGCATGCTGCCGGACCGGGGCGCGAACGCGCTCTTCTCCCCCGCCGACGTCGACCCGGCGGTGCTGGCGGGCGCCGACCACCTGCACCTGTCCGGGTACGTGCTGCTCGACCCGTCGTCGCGGCCCGCCGGGTTGGCCGCACTGGCGGCGGCGAAGGAGGCCGGGCTGACGACGTCGGTGGACCCGCAAGCGGCCGCCTTGATCACGGATCCGCGGACGTTCCTGGCCGACGTGCGCGGGACGGACCTGCTGATGCCCAACAACGGTGAGCTGCTGGTGCTGATCGGATCGGCGGATCCCGCGGCGGCGAAGGCCCTGCTGGGCACGGTCGGTGCGGTGGTGGTGACGTCCGGCCTGGACGGCGCGACGTGGGTGGACGCGGAAGGCATGACGAGCGTTCCGGCGGAACGGGCGGAGTGCGTCGACTCCACCGGCGCCGGCGACGCCTTCGACGCGGGCGTGCTGGCGGCCTGGTTGCGTCGCGAGTCCATTGTGGACGTCCTGCGGGCGGGGGTGCGGCTGGGCGCGCGGGCGGTCACCAAGGTTGGCGCGCAACCCTGACCCACCCCGCGTCAGCCGTCGATGACGCGGTGTTCGCGGTTCTCGATGGCTTTCGCGCTGCGGTGGTAGCGGTTGACCTGCTCCGCCTTGCGCGGCGGGCGGTCGTTGGCGATCAGCACGGCGACCCACGGCAGCGGGATCGAGATGACGATGAACAGCAGCGCGAGCCACCACGTGTGGTAGAAGATGCCGGCCAGCACCAGGCACGGGAAGCGCATGCCCATCATGATCATGTACTTGCGCTTGCGGGCAGCGTGCTCGTCCTCGTACGACGGAGCGGCTTCGGTGATGAGGACTGGTGGATCCTCGTCGCCGGTACCCCGGGACCTGCTCACCGCGACCACCTCCTGTTTCCCATGCTGCCACTTCGCCCGGACCGGCGATACTCGGGTCACGTTAATTCCGGCAATCGCCGCAGATCCGAGCGAGAATCCCGATCAGCTCGAAACGCCCGGACCGGCACGGTGCCGGTTGGCACCCCCAGCGGCCAACACACCGCCCGCAGCGGCCAACACGGCGCCCCCAGCGGCCAACACGGCGCGTCGCCGTGTTTGCCCTTCCGGGCGTTGGATTGGCTGTCCCGGGCGTCGAGTTGGCCCCTCCGGGCGTCGAGTTGGCCCGTTCGGCCCGGTGCGGGCGTCCGTTCGCGCCCACTCGGCCACGAGAGTGGCGGCACCCCCCGCGAGCGTGCTCGAAAGACCCTGGGAGTTCCGGCCAGGCCGCGGTCTCAACCGCATCAAAGGCAGCGAGCGCCTCAGTCGCCTCAATACCCGGTCGCGCCGTCGATCCGCTCCCGCAAGAGGTCCGCGTGGCCGTTGTGCCGGGCGTACTCGGCCAGCAGGTGCACGATGACCCGGCGCAGCGAGATCGGCTCGCCGGACGCCGCATGCACGCCCGTCACCTCCAGCGACGGCGCATCCGCCACGATCCGCCGCGACACCTCGCACTCGGCGCGCCACACGGCCAGCGCCTTCGCCGGATCGCCGTCCAGTCGCTCGAAATCCTGATCCGGATCGTCGTCGGAGTAATGCAGCATCGGCACGTTCTCGCCACCGAACTGGATGCGGAACCACCAGCGCTCGACGCCGGCGAGGTGGCGCACCAGACCGTGCAGGGTCAGCCGCGAGGGCGCGATCAGCCGCTCGGACAGCCGTCCGGCTGGCACCCCGGCGCATTTCAGGTCGAACGTCTGCCGGTGCCAGTCGAGGTATGCGGTGAGGATTTCGCGCTCGTCACCGGTCTTCGGCAGCGGCGGCCGGGTGTCCCCGGCCCACAGCGGGGCGTAGCCGGTAGCGGAAAAGTCGGTCATGCACCGAGCGTGCCACCGCCCACCGACAAAAACGTGAGCGCGGCCACGACCAGGGTCTCCACCCCGGTCCGCAACGTCGGGTGCAGGACCGGCGCGAACCGCGGTGAGTGGTTCGACGGCACGTCCTGTTCGAACCGGCCCGCGGCCATCGCGTTCAGCACGAAATCCTGGTCCACGCCGCCGACCAGCCAGAACACCGAAGGCGCCCCGGCCGCCCGGCCGAACTCGCCGAAGTCCTCGCTGCCGGTGACCAGCGGGGCCTCCATGGTCCGGTCCGTGCCGAAGTGGACGGTGAAGGCCTCGGTGAGGGTCCGGTTCGTGGCGTCGTCGTTGCTGGTCACCGGGAAGCTCGCGATCGGCGTGATCTCCGGCGGCCGGGGCGCGCCCGCGGCCGCCGCCTCGCCCTGGACGATCCGCTCGACCGCCGCCAGCACCCGGCGGCGGACCGGTTCGTCGAACGTGCGGACGTTGACCTCGAGCACCGCCTCCTCGGCGATGATGTTGGGCGCGGTGCCGACGTGCATCGAACCGACGGTCACCACCGCCTGCTCGGTGGCCGCGATCTCGCGCGACACGATCGTCTGCAACCGCATCACCACCGATGCGGCCAGCACCGCCGGGTCCACCGTGGTCTCCGGGCGCGAGCCGTGCCCGCCGCGGCCGTGCAGCACGACCCGCACCGAGTCGGTGGCGGCCATCAGCACGCCGGCTCGCGTCAGCACCCATCCGGCCGGGCCGGGCACAACGTGCTGTCCCAGCACCACTTCCGGCGTGCCGACGAGGTCGAACAGGCCGTCGCGCACCATTGACAACGCACCCTCGCCGACCTCCTCGCCGGGCTGGTAGACCACGGCGAGCGTGCCCTGCCAGCCATCCCGCCGCGACGCGAGCAGCCGTGCCGCGCCGTCGAGCCACGTGGCGTGCATGTCGTGGCCGCACGCGTGCATGACGGGGACCTCTTCGCCGTCGGAATTCGGCGCGCGCACCTCGCTGGCGTAGGGCAGACCGGTCTTCTCGGCGACCGGCAACGCGTCGATGTCGGCACGCAGCATCACGACCGGGCCGTCGCCGTTGCGCAGCACCCCGGCCACGCCGGTCCCGCCGATGCCCGTGTGCACCTCGTACCCGGCGTCGCGCAGCCGCGCGGCGAGCGCCCGCGCCGTCCGGTGCTCGGCGAACGACAGCTCGGGGTGACGGTGCAGGTCGAGGTACAGCTCCTCGAGGCCCGGCAGGAGCTCGTCCAGCCCCGCGAGCACCGTCGCCCGGTCCGTGGTGGTCATCCAGTCATCTCAGCACAGGCGCGGGCCCGCGTGGGAGGATCACCCACCGTGAGCATTATGCGGTTCTCCGATGATTTCCTGGCCCGGTTGCGTGAGGCGTTCCGGCGCACCCGCTACGACGCCGACGGCGTGGTCGACGCGCTCGGCGGGACGGCGCATGCGGCGCTGGGCCGCGGGGAGCCCGAACTCGCCTTCCGCGCCAGCGCGGACGCCGGCGAGCTCGGCACGCTCATCCGCCTCTTCCTGCTGGGCGCCGCCGAACCGGAGGCGGCGGTCCGGGCGGCGCTGGCCCCGCTGCCGCTCGACGACGCGGTGACCGCCGGACTGCTGCGCGGCGGGCCGGAGCGCCTGCGGGCGGGCCTGGACGTGCGGCCCCACGGCGACGAGCAGGGCTCGTGGTGGGTCGTGTCGGATCTGGACTCCGACGTGCTGGGTGCGGAGGTGCCGCCGGACCACGTCCTCGGCGTCGGGCACGCCTCGCTGAGCCTGATCCGCGCCACGACGCGCCGCCCGGTGGGCAGCCTGCTGGACCTGGGCACCGGCAACGGGGTGCAGGCCCTGCACGCGACCCGGCACGCACAGCGGGTCACCGCCACCGACGTGTCGGAGCGCGCGCTCGCGCTGGCGGACGCCACGTTCCGGCTGAACGAGCTGGACGTGGAACTGGTGCGCGGCGAGTGGTTCGCGCCGGTCGCGCGCCGCCGGTTCGATCAGATCGTGTGCAATCCGCCGTTCGTGGTCGGGCCACCGCGGGTGGATTACACCTACCGTGATTCCGGCCTCGGTGGCGACGACGCGAGCGCGCTGGTGATCCGCCAGCTGCCCGGGTTCCTGACCGAGGGCGGCACGGGGCAGCTGCTCGCCTCCTGGTTGCACGTCGAGGGCGAGGACTGGGCCGACCGGGTGAGCCGGTGGCTTCCCGGAGGCACCGACGCGTGGTTCGTACAACGGGACGTGGCCGATCCCGGGCTCTACGTCGGCACCTGGCTCCGGGACGCGGGGATCGATCCCCGCTCCGAACGTGGACGGGCCAAGGCGGCCGACTGGCTCGACTGGTTCGCCGAGCACAAAGTGCGGGGCGTCGGGTTCGGGTTCGTGACCCTGCGCCGCACCGGCGCGGCCCATCCGACGGTGGTGTGCGAAGACTTGCGGCAGGCCTACGACGATCCGCTGGGGCCGGAGGCGGGCGCGTGGCTGGACCGGGTGAGCTGGCTGCGCGAGCACGGGCGCGATCTGCTCGGCGCGCGATTCCGCGTGCCGGCATCGGTGTTGCTCGAGCGGGTGTCGGCACCCGGCGACGAGGGCTGGGACACCACGGTCCTGCGGCTGCACCGCTCGGACGGCCCGGGCTGGCAGCACGAGGTCGACGAGACCGTGGCCGCGCTGCTGGCCGGCTGCCGGGGCGCGCTGCCGCTGTCGGACCTGCTCGCGCTGCTCGCCGCCGGGCACGGGCTGGACGAGGAGGCGCTGACCGAGGCCGCGCTGCCGTTGGTCCGCGAGCTGGTCCGCCACGGCTTCCTGGAATCGGTGTGAGGGCCGTCGCGGCGCGGGTGACCGAGGCAAGGGTCACCGCCGACGGCGCGGTCGTCGGCGCGATCGACGAGCCCGGACTGCTGGTGCTGCTCGGCGTCCACGTTTCGGACACCGAGGACAATGCGGTCACGATGGCGCGCAAGCTCTACGAGCTCCGGATCCTGCGCGACGAGCTGTCGTGCGCCACCGCGGGCGCCCCGCTGCTGGTGGTGAGCCAATTCACGCTCTACGGCGACGCCCGCAAGGGGCGCCGTCCATCGTGGACGCAAGCGGCCCGCCCGGAGGTCGCGCTCGCTCTGGTCGACCGCGTCGTCGCGGAGCTGCGCGAGCGCGGAGCCCGTGTCGCCACAGGGAAATTCGGGGCCACCATGGCGGTGCACAGCGTCAACGACGGACCCTTCACGGTGCTCGTAGAGGTCTGAACCACTTCCCGGCGGGGCCGGCCTCTCAGCAAAACCTCAGCTTTGGTCGAGCAACCCGGTCCGGCGTTTTCCCGTCCTCATGTCACGAAGGCGGGAACGTTTCGGCCACGACCGGCGTTGGAACCAGTGTCCAGCCCACCAGCTGGGCACGCGTGGGTGAAGCACTCCACAGGATTCACCCACGCGGCGCAGGAGCCGGTGTGACGCACCGAACGTGTCCGCCCGTGACCGGGGAGGCAGAACATGTCAGTACAGACTCTCGAGCGCCCGACTCGTGAGGTCCCCGAGCCCGAAACCGAGCCCGTCGAGTCCAGCGTACGCCCTTCGCCGAACCTCGACGCTGATCTCGACGCCCAGGGCCCGGCCGCGGACCTCGTGCGGGTGTACCTCAACGGGATCGGCAAGACCGCGCTGCTGTCGGCCGCCGACGAGGTCGACCTGGCCAAGCGCATCGAGGCGGGGGTGTTCGCGCAGCACATGCTCGACACCACGCCGAAGCTGAGCCCGCAGCGCCGCAAGGAGCTCGAGGCACTCGTGCGCGACGGCCACAAGGCCAAGAACCACCTCCTGGAGGCCAACCTCCGGCTGGTCGTGTCGCTGGCCAAGCGCTACACGGGACGGGGCATGCCGCTGCTCGACCTGATCCAGGAGGGGAACCTGGGCCTGATCCGAGCGGTGGAGAAGTTCGACTACTCCAAGGGGTTCAAGTTCTCGACCTACGCGACGTGGTGGATCCGTCAGGCCATCACGCGCGGCATGGCCGACCAGGGCCGCACCATCCGGCTGCCGGTACACCTCGTGGAGCAGGTCAACAAGCTGGCCCGCATCAAGCGCGACCTGCACCAGCAGCTCGGCCGTGAGGCCACCAACGAGGAACTGGCCGCCGAGTCCGGCATCGCGGCCGAGAAGGTCGCCGACCTGCTCGATCACGCTCGCGACCCGGTGAGCCTGGACATGCCGGTCGGCACCGACGAGGACGCCCCGCTGGGCGACTTCATCGAGGACTCCGAGGCCACCGACGCCGAGAGTGCGGTCATTTCGGGCCTGCTGCAGGACGACCTGCGCCGAGTACTGGCCACCCTCGACGAGCGCGAGCAGCAGGTCATCCGGATGCGCTACGGCCTCGACGACGGCCAGCCGCGCACCCTCGACCAGATCGGCAAGCACTTCGGGTTGTCCCGCGAGCGGGTCCGCCAGATCGAGCGTGAGGTCATGTCGAAGCTACGCCAGGGCGAGCGTGCCGAACGCTTGCGGGCGTACGCCAGCTGATCGATTCTCCGGACCCAGCCCGGGGAAGCACAGGGCCACTCCGCCACGCGGGGTGGCCCTGTCGCGTTGGGCGAACAACCCGATCGGCAGCGTTGACGTATGACGTAGATCACGTCACCGTGGACGCAACGGTTGGTGAGTCTTTTACGTCTTGTGGGCGGTAGGACTTCGCGGCGGGTGCCCTGTGCTCCCGGTCGCTTTCCCCGGAAGGTCGGGTCCGTCGGGGTGGGCCCGGCCTTCCGACTTTTCCGGCGGCGGCACATTTTCGACAATGTGCGACGGCTCACCGCAATGCGCGCCACACCTCAGCGTGGGTAAGCACGCGCAGGCGGTAACGTCGAGGGCCCGAACTTGCCTGCGAGGGAGCCCGAGTGACCACCACCACCTTCCAGTACACCGACGTGCTGCCCCTGGGCCCGGACCACGAGACCGAGTACCGGCTCGTGACGGCCGAGGGCGTCCGGGTCGTCGAGGCTGCCGGACGGAAGTTCCTGGAAGTCGACGCCGATGCGCTGACGAAGCTCGCGCGGACCGCGATCACCGACATCCAGCACCTGCTGCGGTCGTCGCACCTGGCGCAGCTGCGCGCGATCGTCGACGACCCCGAGGCCAGCGGCAACGACCGCTTCGTGGCGATGGACCTGCTGCGCAACGCGGCCATCTCGGCGGGCGGGGTGCTGCCGATGTGCCAGGACACCGGCACCGCGATCGTCATCGGCAAGCGCAGCCAGGGTGTGCTCACCGGCGGCAACGACGAACAGGCGCTGGCGCGCGGGATCTTCGACGCCTACCAGGAACTGAACCTGCGCTACTCGCAGATGGCCCCGACGACTTTCTGGGACGAGAAGAACACCGGGACCAACCTGCCGGCGCAGATCGAGCTCTTTCACAAGGATGGTTCGGGCGATCCGAGCTACGACTTCCTGTTCATGGCCAAGGGCGGCGGCTCGGCCAACAAGACGTTCCTGTACCAGGAGACCAAGGCCGTCCTGAACCCGAAGCGCCTGGCGAAGTTCCTGGACGAAAAGCTGCGCAGCCTCGGCACCGCGGCCTGCCCGCCCTACCACCTGGCGATCGTGGTCGGTGGTATGTCGGCCGAGTACAACCTCAAGGTCGCCAAGCTCGCCTCGGCGCGCTACCTGGACAACCTGCCGCGGGAGGGCTCGCCGCTGGGCCACGGCTTCCGGGACACCGACCTGGAGCAGCAGGTGCTCGAGATGACCCGCCAGTTCGGGATCGGCGCCCAGTTCGGCGGCAAGTACTTCTGCCACGACGTCCGCGTCATCCGGCTGCCCCGGCACGGCGCGTCCTGCCCGGTCGGCATCGCCGTGTCCTGTTCCGCGGACCGCCAGGCCAAGGCGAAGATCACCGCGGACGGGATCTTCATCGAGCAGCTCGAGCGGGACCCGGCTCGGTTCCTGCCCGACGTGACCACCGAGGACCTGTCCGACGAGGTGGTGCAGGTCGACCTGAACCGCCCGATGGACGAGATCCGCGCCCAGCTGTCGTCGCTGCCGGTCAAGACCCGGCTGTCGCTGACCGGCCCGCTGGTGGTGGCCCGCGACATCGCGCACGCGAAGATCGCCGAGCGCCTGGAGGCCGGCGAGGAGATGCCGCAGTACCTGCGTGACCACCCGGTCTACTACGCGGGCCCGGCGAAGACCCCGGACGGCTACGCGTCCGGCTCGTTCGGGCCGACCACGGCGGGCCGGATGGACTCCTACGTCGCCCAGTTCCAGGCGGCCGGCGGGTCGATGGTCATGCTCGCCAAGGGCAACCGGTCCAAGCAGGTGACCGCGTCCTGCCGGGAGCACGGCGGGTTCTACCTCGGCTCGATCGGCGGTCCGGCCGCGCGGCTGGCGCAGGACTGCATCAAGAAGGTCGAGGTGCTGGAGTATCCCGAGCTGGGGATGGAAGCCGTGTGGAAGATCGAGGTCGAGGACTTCCCGGCGTTCATCGTCATCGACGACAAGGGCAACGACTTCTTCGCCGAGACGTCGGAGCCGGTGCTGCAGATCAGCTTCCGCTCCTGAGTTCCGCCGGCAGGGGCGCCACGCGCGGGCGCCCCTGCCGCATGAACCGGTCTCAGTAGCCGCGTTTGGCCGACTTGAGCACGACCGTCCGGTCGCCCAGCGGGTCGGACAAGGTCGCCGAGACCACCGGGTAACGCATGTCCATCGTGCACATCTGCCCGGCCAGGTTGCTCCTGCTCTCCACGAGGGTCACCACGACCTGACGCGCGTCCTGCCCGGTCACCTCGGCCGAGGCCCGCGCGCATCCGCCTTCCTCGGCACGGATGAACAGTTGCCTCCCATCGGCGCTGACGAACACCTCGCGCGGGAAGTCCGACGGCAGCGCCGCGGAGTCGACCCGCGTGGCCGGAACCTGGGTGGTGCCGGCGGGTGGTTGCATCTGCCGCGGTCCGCCGGGCATCACCGGGGGTAGCTCGGTCGACGGGATGGCCGGCGCGGTGGGCGCGGCGTCGCTACTGGCCGGACCTCCCCCACCGGGCTGGACGGTGCCGGCCCGCTCGCCGCAGGCCGTCGCCGCCAGAAGGACGAGCCCCAGCCCGCATATCGTCGCTTTCCACCTCATGTGGTGAGGACGGAGAGACCCCGCCGACGGGTTGCAGAAAAAAATATCCCGGCGTGTGTCGATCCGGTGCGTTCCCCGTTCGACCCAGCGGTGAGAGGGTCCGAGTGGGACCCGGACATGAGGGAGGAAACTCACCATGAAGTACATGCTGATCTGGCGGGCCACCGACGAGGCGCTGGCGAAGATGGCGAACACGGACTTCACGGAGATGCTCGAGACCGTCGGCAGGTTCAACGACGAGCTGATCCGGGCGGGCGTGATGGTCGCCGCCGAGGGGCTCGACGACGCGAACGAGGGCGTGGTGGTCGACTACTCGTCGGAGCCGCCGGTGGTCACCGACGGCCCGTACGGCGAGACGAAGGAGCTTTTCGGCGGGTTCTACCTCCTCAACGTGGCCTCGAAGGAGGAGGCGATCGAATGGGCGAAGCGGTCGCCGGTGCGGGGCCCCGGTTTCAAGACCGAGATCCGCCGCGTGCCCACGATCGACGAGTTCCCGCAGGACAACGTGTGGGTCCAGAAGGAGCGCGCGTGGCGTGAGGCGACCGGTCAGCTCTGAGATGACCGAGCGCGATGCGGTGGCCGCCGTGTGGCGGATCGAGTCGGCGCGGATCGTCGGTGCGCTCGCGCGCTACACCGGCGATTTCGCGCTGGCCGAGGATCTCGCCCAAGAGGCGCTGGCCGAGGCGCTGGTGACGTGGCCGCGCGACGGGACGCCCCGCAACCCCGCGGGGTGGCTCCTCACGGTGGGCAGGCGGCGGGCCGTTGACGCGTTCCGCCGCCGCTCGACGCTCGACGAGAAGTACGCCGTCCTCGCAAACGTTTGGCGCGAGGACGGCGCGCCGGTCGAGTGGGACCCGGAGCAGATCGATGACGACGTCCTCGCGCTGATGTTCATCTCCTGCCACCCCCTGCTGTCGAGGGAAGCGCGCGTCGCCCTGACGCTGCGGGTGGTGGGCGGTCTGACGAGCGACGAGATCGCGCGGGCGTTCCTCGTGCCGACCGCGACCGTGCAGGCGCGGATCACGCGCGCGAAGAAGACGCTCGGCGCGGCGCGGGTGCGGTTCGAGGTGCCCCCGCTCCAGGAGCGGGCCGGGCGGCTCGGCTCGGTGCTCAACGTGATCTACCTGATCTTCACCGAGGGATCGTCGGCCAGCTCGGGTGGTGCCCTGATCCGGTTCGACCTCGCGGCCGAGGCCCAGCGCCTCGCCCGCGTGCTGTCGCGCCTGATGCCGGACGAGCCCGAGGTGCACGGGCTGCTGGCGCTGCTCGAGCTGACCGCGGCGCGCTTCCCGGCCCGGACCGGACCGGACGGTGAGCCGGTGCTGCTCGAAGATCAGGACCGGCGCCGCTGGGACCGCTCGGCGATCCGGCGCGGACGGGCGGCGCTGGCCCAGGCCGAGCGGGCCGGGCGTGGGCTGGGCGCCTACGGCTTGCAGGCGGCGATCGCGGAGTGCCACGCCGTCGCGCCGTCGGTGGCCGAGACGAACTGGGAGCGGGTGGTGATCGTGTACGAGGCGCTCGGCCGGCTCGCGCCGTCGCCGGTGGTGGACCTCAACCGCGCGGTGGCGCTCTCGATGGCCCAGGGGCCGGCCGCGGCACTGCCGATCGTGGACGAACTGGTGGCCGCCGGGACGCTGGCCAAGTCGCACCTGCTGCCGACGGTGCGCGGGGAGCTTTTGACCCGGCTAGGCCGCGCCGACGAGGCCCGGAGCGAGCTGCTCCGGGCCGTCGAGCTGTGCGGGAACGAACGGGAGCGCGCGGTGCTGGAACGCAAGCTCGCCGACCTCGGCTGAGACCCCGCGCGCCGCGGAGCGGAACGGCCGCCGAACTTCCGGTGACGGGCGAGCCGCGCGGTGACCGGGTTGGTTACGGTCGCCTGGTGACACGACTGATACGGCGGCTCGGCACCGGGGACGCGGTGGTGATCGGGCTGGGTTCGATGCTCGGGGCGGGTGTGTTCGTGGCCTTCGCGCCGGCGGCTCGGGCGGCGGGAACCGGCTTGCTGCTCGGGCTGGCCCTGGCCGCCGTGGTCGCCTACTGCAACGCCACGTCCTCGGCCCGGCTGGCCGCGCGGTACCCGTCGTCGGGCGGCACCTACGTGTACGGGCGGGAGCGGCTCGGCGAGTTCTGGGGTTACCTCGCCGGGTGGGGGTTCGTCGTGGGCAAGACCGCGAGCTGCGCGGCGATGGCGCTGACCGTCGCGTCCTACACCGCGCCCGGCACGGGGCGGCTGTGGCAGTCGCTGATCGCGGCCGCTGCCGTGCTGGCACTGACCGCGCTCAACTACCGCGGGGTGCAGCGGTCGGTGACGGTCACCAAGGTCATCGTGACGATCACGCTCGTCGTCCTCGGCGGATCGGTTCTCGGGATCGCGGTCGGCGGTGCCCAGCCGGCCGGTCTGACGCTCGATTCGGACCCGCGCGGAATCCTTCAGGCCGCCGGGCTCCTGTTCTTCGCCTTCGCCGGGTACGCGCGGATCGCCACGCTCGGCGAGGAGGTCCGCGATCCAGCGCGCACGATCCCGCGGGCCATCCCGATCGCGCTCGGCATCACGCTCGTCGTGTACGCGCTCGTCGCCGTTTTCCTTCTGCGGCAACTGGGTCCGGACGGGTTGGCGTCCACTTCGGACCCGATCGCGGCCGCGCTCGCCGGCACGTCGTGGTCGGCTCTGACGCCGGTCGTGCGGGTCGGCGCCGCGCTGGCCGCGCTGGGTTCGCTGCTGGCGCTGGTGCTTGGCGTGTCCCGAACGACGTTCGCGATGGCCCGGGACGGTCACCTGCCCGCGCCGCTGGCGGCCGTCCACCCGAGGTTCGCCGTGCCGCACCGGGCGGAGGTCGCGATCGGCGTCGTGGTCGCCGCGCTGGTGCTGGTCACCGATCTGCGGGGTGCGATCGGGTTCTCCTCGTTCGCGGTGTTGATCTACTACGCCATCGCGAACGCGAGCGCCTGGACGCTCGGCGCCCGCCGCGTCGTGCCCGTGGTCGGCTTGATCGGGTGCGTGGTTCTGGCGTTCAGCCTGCCGCTCGCGTCGGTGATCAGCGGTGTCGTGGTACTGGCCCTGGGCGTGGCCGCCTATTTCGCCACCAGGTCGCTCAGCGGTAGGCGACCCGATAGTGCTTGATGCCGTTGAGCCATCCCGAACGTAGCCGCTCGGGCGGGGCGATCTCCCGGATCCCCGGCATCTCGTCGGCGATGGCGTTGAAGATCAGGTCGATCTCGAGCCGCGCGAGGTTCGCGCCGAGGCAGTGGTGCGACCCGGTGCCGCCGAAGCCGACGTGCGGGTTCTCCTCGCGCAGGACGTCGAAGCGGTCCGGCTCGTCGAACACCTCGGGGTCGAAGTTGGCGGAGCTGTAGAACATGCCGACCCGGTCGCCCCGGCGAATGTGCCGGCCGCCCAGTTCGGTGTCGGCCGTCGCCGTGCGCTGGAAGGCGATCACCGGCGTCGCCCAGCGCACGATCTCGTCCGGCGCGGTCTTCGGCCGCCGCGCGCGGTAGAGCTCCCACTGGCCGGGGTGGTCCAGCATGGCCTTCATACCGTGGGCGATGGCGTTTCGGGTGGTCTCGTTGCCGGCCACGCACAGCAGGATGACGAAGAACCCGAACTCCTCGGAGGTGAGCGCCGCTCCGTCCACATCGGCCTGGACCAGCTTGGTCGCGATGTCGTCCATGGGGCACTTTCGCCGCTCCTCGGCCATGTTCCACGCGTAGCCGGCGAGCTCGGCGGAGGCGACGGTCGGTTCGACGTCGTACTCCGGGTCGTCGTAGCCGGTCAGCTGATTGGACCAGTCGAAGATCTTGCGGCGATCCTCCTGCGGGATGCCGATCAGCTCGGCGATCGCCTGCAACGGCAGTTCGCACGCGACGTCCTCGACGAAGTCACCGGCGCCCTTCGCTTTCGCCTCGTGCACGATGCGCGCGGCGCGCTCGCGCAACGTGTCCTCCAGCCGGGAAATCGCCCGTGGTGTGAAGCCCTTCGACACGATGCGGCGCAGCTTGGTGTGCTGCGGGGCGTCCATGTTGAGCAGGACGAGGCGATTCGCGTCGAGCCCGTCGTCGGTCATCGTCTCGTCGAAGCGGATGATCGCCAGCTTCTCCCGCGACGAGAACAGCCCGCTGTCCTTCGAGACGGTCCTGACGTCCTCGTGCCGGGTGACGACCCAGAACCCGTCGTCGCGGAAGCCCGCGCGGTTGTGCGGCTGGGCGTTCCACCAGGTCGGCGCGGTCTTCCGCAGCCCGGCGAACTCTTCCAGCGGCAGCCGCGTCGCGATCAGGTCAGGATCGGTGAAATCGAAGCCGGCGGGGATCAGGGGCGTGGCCACGGCAACCTCCCGAAGGCCTCGTGGAACGCGTTTGAACCCGATTACAGCATACGGTGTTAACTGAAGTCGAGAGTTTTAGTGAAACCCGTTTACTCAACGCTCGGCGATCGTGAAATCGCTAGAGTTCCGCTGTGCCCGACGCGATCTTCGCCCATCCCCGTCTCGCCCCGGTCTACGACGCATTCGACGGCGAGCGCGACGATCTGGACGCCTACCTCTCGATCGCCGGCGAACTCGGCGCCGAACAGGTGCTGGACGTGGGTTGCGGGACCGGCTCGCTGGCCCTGCTGCTCGCCGCGACGGGCCGCACCGTCGTGGGAGTCGATCCGGCGGAGGCATTACTGGCGGTCGCGCGCGCGAAAGACCGGGCCGGAAGCGTGACGTGGATCCACGGTGACGCGACGGATCTGCCGCACACGGGGGCAGATCTCGCTGTCATGACGGGGAATGTCGCGCAGGTGTTCCTCACCGACGAGGAGTGGGGCCGAACGCTCGCGGGCATCCGGGCAGCGCTGCGTCCAGGCGGGTGCTTCGTGTTCGAGACGCGGCGCCCGGGCCGGCGCGCCTGGGAGGACTGGGCCGCGGCAGGCGATCCGCTCGTGCGCGGAACAGTGGAGCGCCGGCTCGAGCTGACCGACGTCAGCCTGCCGTTCGTGTCGTTCCGCTACACCTACCGGTTCCGGACCGACGGCGCAGTGCTGACGTCAGACTCGACGCTGCGGTTCCGGGAGCGCGAGGAGATCCAGGAAAGCCTTGAGGCGCAAGGGTTTCGTGTGATGGATGTGCGGGACGCACCCGACCGTCCCGGCATGGAGTTCGTGTTCCTGGCCCAGCGAGCCTGACGCGGACTACCGTGCGGCGGGCGTTTTCGCTTCGTCGTACCCGCGGCGGGCGGCCACCACGTCCGGCAGCCGGCCTTCGACCAGCTCGATCAGCTCGCGCAACCGGCCCGCGACCTCGGCCCCGAGCGGCGTCAGGCTGTACTCCACCCGCGGCGGGATCGTCGGCTCGGCCTCGCGGTGCACGAAACCGTCGCGCTCCAGCGCCTGCAATGTCTGGGCCAGCATCTTCTCGCTGACGCCGTCGACCTTGCGGCGCAACGCGTTGAACCGGAACGACCCCTCGGCGAGCGCGGCCAGCGCGAGCGTGCCCCAGCGTCCGGTCACGTGCTCCAACACCCCGCGGGAGTCGCATGCGCGCGCGAAGACATCGGCGACCAGCTGGTCGTGGGCGGCGTCCGCATGAGGACCGTCGGAACTCATGCCATCAGGGTACCTGGTCAGCGCCACGATTCCCGGTGACCGTACTTACTTCTGGTTTGCACTTACCGATAGTTAGTACTAACTTCTGGTTGAGACCCCACCGACAAGGAGCGAGAACATGACCGTCGTCGTCACCGGTGCCACCGGCAACCTGGGCCGCCTCGTCGTCGCCGGGCTGCGGGAAGTGCTACCGGGCGGGGACATCGTCGCCGCCGCGCGGAATCCGGAGAAGGCCAGAGGCCTGGGAGTCGAGGTGCGGGAAGCGGACTACGACAAGCCGGACACGCTGGAGGCGGCGTTCGCGGGAGCGAGCAAGGTGCTGCTGATCTCGGGCGACGCCGTGGGCCGCCGGGTGCCGCAACACCAAGCCGTGGTGGACGCCGCGAAGAAGGCGGGTGTCGCGCACCTCGTGTACACCAGCGCACCGCACGCGGACGACACCTCTCTGGTGCTGGCGCCCGAGCACAAGGCGACCGAGGAGATCATCCGCGCGTCGGGCGTGCCGTTCACGATCCTGCGCAACAACTGGTACACCGAGAACTACGTGCGGTCCGCGCAGCAGGCGATCGCGGCCGGTGTGCTGATCGGCAGCGCCGGCGCGGGCCGGGTCGCCAGCGCCACGCGAGCCGACTTCGCGGCGGCTGCCGTCGCGGTCCTCGCCGGCGAGGGGCACGAGGGCAAAGTGTACGAACTGGCCGGCGATGTGGCGTGGACGTTCGACGAACTCGCCGCGGAGATCTCGAAGATCGCCGGGAAGGAGATCCCGTACCGCAACCTGACCGCCGACGAGCACCGTGCGGCGCTGATCGAAGCGGGCGTGCCCGCGGACACCGCCGGATTCGTGGTGGCGCTCGACCAGAACATCGCCGACGGCACGCTGGCCGACGCGTCCGGTGACTTGACAGCGCTGATCGGCCGCCCGACGACGCCACTCGGCGACGGCCTGGCCGCGGCACTGAAGGAAGCCTGACGGGACCAGCGCCGGGTTCCGCCCGGCACCTGGTCTGTCCAGTGTGGATAGTTGCCGGGAACCGGGACTCGCGAGCGGGAGCGTGGGACTCGCGAGCGGGAGCGAGGGACTCGCGAGCGGGAGCGAGGGACTCGCGAGCGGGAGCGAGGGACTCGCGGGCGGGAGCGAGGGACTCGCGGGCGGGAGCTCGCGGGCGTTGTGCTTGACTGCGCCCATGATCTCGGAGAGCGGTGAGTGTCCGGTGCCGGACGGGACGCTGCACGTCCAGCAGTCCGGGGCCGGTCCCGCACTGCTCCAGATCACCGGGGGCACCGGGGCGGCCGCCTCCTACCAGGCTCTGGCCGAGGAACTCGCGCGGGACTACACCGTTCTCGGCTACGACCGGCGCGGCCACTTCGGCAGCACGGACTCATCGGACGGGCCACTCACGGTCGCCCGGCACGCGGACGATGCGCGGGCCGTCATCGAGCACTTCGGGCACGGCCCGGCGCTGGTGTTCGGCAGCAGCGCGGGCGCGGTGATCGCGCTGGAACTCGCCGTCCGCCACCCGGACGTCGTCAGCGGCCTGGTCGTGCACGAGCCGCCCTGCGTCGGCCTGCTGCCGGACGCCGACGAGTGGATCGCGTTCGCCGAAGAACAAGCCGCGCTGAGCCGGGAAGGCGACATTTTCGGTGCCTTCACGGAATTCCTCGGCTCGATCGCGGGCGCCGGACTGCCGCCGCTCAAGACCGTGCGCCTGCCGCAGGAACACGAATGGCGCCTGCTGTTCGACCGTGAGCTCGTCAGCTTCTACCGCTACCTACCGGACCTCGACGCGCTGCGCCGCAGCTCGGTGCCGATCGTGCTGACCGCGGGCGACGGAAGCCGCGGCTACTACCACTATCGCCCGGCCCGCGCGCTCGCCCTGGAATTGGGACTTCCGTTCGTCGAACTGCCCGGGGCGCACCTCGCCCCACAGCGCGACGCGAAACCGTTCGCCAAGGCCCTGAACACCGTTCTCACCGAACTGGTCCGTTGACCGGACAAACCGGAATCTGTTGAGTTCCTGTGAAACGGGTCCGCGCAGCGAAACGCGCGCTATCCTGAGTTCATACGGCCGGTGTCATCCTCCCCAGTTTCACACCGGCCGGTGCTCCGGCGCTTACCTCCCCCTCGGGCGCTGGAGCGTACAGGCCCTCGGGCCGCGCCTTCCTCCCCCAGTTATGGCGCGGCCCGGGGGTCTTTCTCATGTGTGGGCGCGACCACCCGCGCGCCGTCCTGCCACACCTCCCGGATTCGCCCTGGCAGCGCCGCCAGGTCGTACGCGTCACCGGACACGACCACCAGGTCCGCGCGGAATCCGGGGGCGAGCCGGCCGAACTGGTCGCCGTAGCCGAGCAGGTCCGCGGCGGACGACGTGGCCGCCGCCAGCACCTGCCCCGGGCTCATGCCGGCCGCCTGCATCAGCGGCAGCTCCTCGAGGTTGGTGCCATGCGGACCGACCCCGCTGTCGGTGCCCATCGCGATCTTCACCCCGGCCTCGACCGCCCGGCGCATCGACGCGGCGTGCACCTCGGCGACGTCCTCGGCCTTGCGGATCATCTCGTCGGTCAGCGCCGCACCGGCCCGGGCCGCGCGGATGACCGCGAGCGGCGCGATCAGCGTCGGCACCAGCCAGGTGCCGCGCGCGAGCATCAGCTCGATGGCCTCGTCGTCGAGGTAGATGCCGTGCTCGACGGAGCGGATCCCGGCCCGCACCGCGTTCTTGATGCCCTCGGTGCCCTGCGCGTGCGCCATCACGGCCTTGCCGCGCATCGCCGCCTCGGTGACGAGCACGTCGAGCTCGGCGGGCGTGAACTGCGTGTGCCACGGGTCGTCTCCCGGGGAGAGGACACCGCCGGTCGTGCACACCTTGAGCACGTCCGCACCCGCGCGCAGCAGGGTGCGTGCCACCTTGCGCATCTCGTCCGGCCCGTCCACCAGCGACCGTGGGCGGCCGGGGTGCGGCACCGTCATCGGGACGCTGTGACCGGAGGGCATCCAGTCGTCGCCGTGCCCGCCGGTCTGGCTGATGATGTTGATCGAGATCTGCAGCCGTGGCCCGGAGATCAGGCCGTCCGCCTGGGCCCTCTTGATGCCGAGGTCGGCGCCGCCCGCGTCGCGCACGGTGGTGATGCCCACTTCCAGCGTGCTGCGCAGGTTCCGCGCCGCCTCGTAGAACTGGTAGGAGAACGGCTTCTCGAACTGCTTGATCAGGCTGAGGTCGGACGCCGTGACGTGCACGTGGCAGTCGATCAGACCGGGCAGCAGCGTGGCGCCGGCGCAGTCGACCATCTCGTCACCGTCCAAACCCGAACCGATCTCGGTGATGCGGCCGTCCTCCACCGCCAGGTCCGCGGCCTCGGGATCGCTGCCCGTGCCGTCGAAGACCCGCCCGCCGGCGAACACGATCCTGGTCATGCCGGCACTCCGCCCAGGCGGCGCGCGGCGAGCTCGGCGAGCAGCGCCGCGCCGTCGGCGATCACGCTGTCGTCGAACGATGCCTCCGGGGAATGGTTGTAGGGCACCGATTCCGGATCGTCGGCGAAGGTCGCCCCGAGGAAGACGAACGCGCCCGGCACGCGCTCGAGCACGCGGGAGAAGTCCTCGGACCCGGTGATCGGGTCCGGCGCGGTGTGGAACCGCTCCTCCCCGAACACCTCGCGCACAGTCTCCGCGACGAACTCGTGTCCGGCCGCGTCGTTGACCGTGACCGGATACTCGGCCTGGTAGCTGATCTCCGCCTCCAGGCCGTGCGCCGCGGCGATGTCGCGGCACAGCGGGACGGCCAGCTCCGCGACCCGCTCCCGCGCCTGCTTCGAGAAGCTGCGGATGGTCGCCTCGAAGCGGGCGTCCGGCGGGATGATGTTGCGCTGGGTGCCGGCGTGGAACGTGCCGACGGTGACCACGACCGGGTCGAACACCCCGAACCGGCGGGTGACCATCGTCTGCAGCGCGGTCACCATCTCGCAGGCGGCCGGCACCGGGTCGAGCGCCGCGTGTGGCCGCGACCCGTGACCGCCCGCGCCGATGACCCGCACGAACAGGCCGTCGGAGGCGGCCATGAGCGGGCCGGGACGGGACACGAACAGCCCGCGCGGGATCATCGCCGAGACGACATGCAGCCCGTAGGCTCCGGCGACCGGGCGGCCGGCCGCCTCCAGCACGCCCTCGGCGATCATGCGACCGGCGCCGTCGTGCCCCTCCTCGCCGGGCTGGAACATGAACACCACGTCACCGGCCAGCCGGTCGCGGTGCGCCGACAACAGCCGCGCGGCACCGACGAGCCCGGCCGTGTGCAGGTCGTGGCCGCACGCGTGCATTCGCCCGGCATACCGCGAACTGAACGCAGCCCCGGTGTTCTCGGTGACCGGCAACGCGTCCATGTCGCCGCGCAACAGCACGACCGGACCACCGCCCCCGTCACGTTCCCCGCGCAGCACCGCGGTGACCGACGACAGGCCGGTGCCGGTGCTGATCTCCAACGCCAGGCCGTCGAGAGCTTCGAGCACCTTCTCCTGGGTGCGGGGAAGCTCGAGGCCGAGTTCGGGAACCTGGTGGAGCGCGCGCCGCAGTGCCACGAGGTCGTCGGACATCTCGCGCGCGTCGTGCCTGAGATCCATTTCAGGAGGGTAACCGCCACCACCGACGAAAACCGTTGTCACGATCCGGGCACAGGCGATAACTTTCCGCCATGACCGCCCCGTTGTCGATGACGAGCCGCCTGGACCGGCTTCCGGTGACCCGCTTCCACCGCCTGCTGATCGCCGTCGTCGGGGTGGCGACGTTCTTCGACCTCTACGACCTCTTCCTCGCCAGCACCGTGAGTACCGTGCTGTCCAAGGAATTCGGCGTTTCGAGCGGCGAGATCAAGCCACTGCTGGCGTCGGCGTTCCTCGGCGCGTTCATCGGCGCGGTGACCCTCGGCCGCCTCGCCGACCGGATCGGCCGGCGGCGCGCCTTCCTGCTCACCCTCAGCGTCTACTCGCTGTTCACGCTGCTCGGCGCGTTCTCCACCGACGTGTGGATGCTGGCGGTCTGCCGGTTCGTCGCGGGCATCGGCATCGGCGCCGAACTGCCGCTCGCCGACGCCTACCTCGCCGACCTGCTGCCCGCACACGCCCGCGGCAGGGCCACCGCCTGGGCCTACACCATCGGCTTCTGCGGCGTTCCGGTCGCCGGTTTCCTCGCGCGCGGCCTGATCGGCGAGGCGCCGCTGGGCGTGGACGGGTGGCGCTGGCTGTTCGTCATCGGAGCGCTCGGCGCGGCCCTCGTGTGGGCGATGCAGACCGGTTTGCCCGAATCGCCTCGCTGGCTGCTCGCGCGGGGACGCGACGACGAAGCCGAGAAGGTCATCCGGCGTCTGGAGCAGTCCGCGGGCGTCGTCGCCGGCGAACCCACCGCGAACCGCGCGGAAGAAGCCCGGCCCCACCGCTTCGTCACGCTGTTCCGGAAGCCGTGGCGCGCCCGCACCGCGATGCTGTCCGCGTTCCAGATCCTGCAGGTGTTCGGCTATTACGGCTTCGGCTCGCTGGTGCCCATCATCCTCACCGCCAAGGGCTTCGACGTCGCTCATTCGCTGACCTTCAGCGCACTGTCCTTCCTGGGTTACCCGATCGGCTCGGCGCTGTCGATCCCGCTGATGGACCGCGTCCAGCGGAAGTGGCTGATCGTCGCCGGCGCGGCAAACATGGCCGTGTTCGGTCTCGCCTTCGGATACTCGACGAACGGGGCCGCGATCGCGATCCTCGGCTTCGGCTACACGGCGGTCAGCAACGTGTTCTCCAACGCCTACCACGCCTACCAGGCGGAGATCTTCCCCACGAGCCTGCGCGCGACCGCAGCGGGATCGGCCTACTCGCTGTCCCGGCTGGCCACCGCGGCGATGCCGTACCTGCTGCTGCCCCTGCTGGACGCCCATGGCGCCACCGCGGTGTTCGTCGTCGTGGCACTGGCGATGGCGCTGCTGATCCTGATCACGGCGGTGTTCGGCCCGCGCACCACCGGCCGGTCGGTCGACGAGATCGCCGGCGTCGCGACCGTGCCGAGTCGTCCGGACCGGCCCCGCTGACCGCCAACGTCCATTGTGGTCACCCACGGGCACCCTGAGCGGTCGGTACGGTTGACCGGCGAGGTGTCACCGACGACAGGAGTCCGCGTTGCCCATCGATCCCGAGGTCGCCATCGGCGCGGAACTGGACGACCTGACGTTCGCCTGGACGCCCTCCGACGTGCTGCTCTACCACCTGGCCCTGGGCGCCGGCGCCCGGCCGACCGACCCGCGGGAGCTGCGCTACAGCTACGAGCGGGACCTGCGGGTGCTGCCGACGTTCGCGACCGTGGCGGCGAACCTGCGCATCTTCGAGCCCCCCGCGGTTTCGTTCCCTGGCATCGAGGTGGACCTGACGAAGGTGGTGCACGGGAGCCAGGCGGTGTCCGTGCGACGGCCCATCCCCGTCGAGGGCAACGCGATCGCGCGAACCCGGATCGTGGACGTGCTGGACAAGGGCACAGCGGCCGTGATCGTCATCGAGACCTCGGTGACCACGCCGGACGGTTCGGCGTTGTGGACGTCGCGCGCGAGCATCTTCGCCCGTGGTGAAGGTGGGTTCGGCGGCGGGCGGGGCTCGTCGGAGCGGGTCGGCGTGCCCGGCCACGAGCCGGACGCGGTGATCGACACGCCGACGTTGCCGCAGCAGGCGTTGTTGTACCGCCTGTGCGGCGATTGGAACCCGCTGCACATCGACCCGGAGTTCGCGCGCTCGGCGGGCTTCGAGGTGCCCATCCTGCACGGGTTGTGCACATACGGGGTCGTGGCCAAAGCCGTGACGGACAAGATGCTGGACGCCGACGTCACCCGCGTGGGCTCGTTCTCGGTGCGGTTCGCCGGGATCGTGCTGCCCGGCGAGACGCTGCGGACGCGGGTATGGCGCTCCGACGAGGGTTTGGTGCTGACGACGACGGCGCTGGAGCGGGACGAGGCGCCGGTGCTGGCGGACGCGGTGCTGGTTCCTACAGACCGGTGACGAGCATGTAGGCCATGCCGACGCCCATCAGAGCGCGGCAGACCTGGCGGACGGCGCGGTGGTCGCGCAGGCTCTCGGTACGGGCCCAGCGGACGCCGATCAGGCCCGCGCGGACGCTGTCGACCGCGAAGTAGCCGATGGCCGCCAGTGCGAGCACGGGCCAGGCGAGCTTCATCGGCTGGCCCTCCATCGACATCCACGGCCCGTGGCCGTGGTCGGGCATCGCTGTGATCATGTAGAGCATCGCGGCGGCGGAGACCATGTGGTGTATCGCGCAGCAGCGGCGCCCCCGCAGCGCGGCGACGAAGAACCACCCCGCCGTGAGGACGAGGATCGCCTGCCAGCCGGCCACGGGAATGGGCCCGCCGAGCGGCGAGACCATCGCGAGCATCGCCAGGACCATCAGCAGCTCGGCCAGGTCCATCTGGCGGGTGTCCGCGGTGGTCGTGACGGCGTCCAGGCGGACCAACCGGAACGTGCTGGGCACGGCGAGCAGCGCGAACGCCACCATCAGGCTCCACGCGACCACAGCCGGTATGTGCACGCCCATAAGTTCGCTCATCACCACGTGCGCGCGCTAGCGGGCAACAAGGTGAATCACACACGCCTTCACGACGCAGCCGGTGACGCACCGGCGCGGCAGGGTGCCGTGTTTCGGGACTCCTGTGACGACGAGAGCCACCTCATCCGCGGCTACGACTGAGGCAGCGGGTCAACCAAGGACCGAAGCCGCATCCAGAAGTTCGGTCATCTCGTCGCGCATCGCGTCGGCCAGCGCCCACAGGTCTGGCACGAGTTCACGTGCGGCGAGCAGCCCGATGTCGACCTTGCCGGCGTAGGACAGCACCGTCACGTTCAGCCCGGCACCGTGGAACACCGGGCCGAGCGGGTAGCACGCGGTGACCCGCGCGCCGACGAAGTACAGCGGCATCGGCGGGCCGGGCACGTTGGACACGACCAGGTTGTGCACCACCGGGTGCTTGTCCGCCAGCCGCAGCGCGGCGTACGCCCGCACGGCGATCCCCAGCAGGCCGGGTGGAGCGAACTGGGCCCAGTCGCGCAGCATGTCGGCGTCGATCTCGCGGTGGTGTTCCTTGGCCTGGCGGTTGCTCTCCGCCACCGCGTAGACCCGGGCGGCCGCCTCCGGCAGGTGCGTGGGCAGGGTCGCGAAGAAGGCGGACACCTTGTTGCTGCCCTCGTCGCGGCTCGTGCGGTCCTGCGTGGACACCGGGACCGTCGCGACCAGCGGGTCCTTCGGTAGTTCGCCGCGCGCCGTCAGATAGCGGCGAAGAGCGCCCGCGCACAGCGCCAGCACGACGTCGTTCAGCTTCACCCCGAAGGCGTTCTTCACGGTTTTGACGTCGTCCAACTCGACGGAGGTGTACGCGACGCCGCGGACGCTGGTGATGGTCGAATTGAACGAGGTGCGCGGCGCGGTGAACGGCACCGGCATGCCCTGGCGGCGCAGGGCGCGGCCGATCCAGCGCGGCGCCATTCCGGCCAGACCGGGCAGCAGCTTCGCCATCTCCACCGGGCGCCGCGCCAGCTCCTGGACGCTGGTCTTGAGCAATTCGAGGTTCGAAGGCGGGCCGGGGTTGGGCTCCGGCTGCGGCAGCGGCGGAAGTTCACCCGGTTCGGTGCCCGCCAGGTAGGCGATGAGGTTCGCGCCGCTCACGCCGTCGACGGTCGCGTGGTGCATCTTGAACATCACCGCGACGCCGTCGCCGGGCAGCCCCTCGATGACGTACATCTCCCACAGCGGGCGGCTCCGGTTGAGCGGCTGGCCGGCGAAGTGGGCGCACAGCTCGGCGAGCGTCTCGCGATCGCCCGGCGCCGGCACGGCGACGCGGTGCAGATGGTGGTCGATGTCGAACGCGTCGTCCGCCACCCACACCGGATGCAGGAAATTCAGTGGGGAATTGTGCAGTTTCCGGCGGAATTCCGGAACCGTGGCGACCCGTTCGGCCAGTCTGCGCTTGAATTCCGGGAAACGATACCCGCCGGGTATGGTCGATCCGTCCAGCGTCAGCAGTCCGCACACGTGCAGAACCTGCGAAGACGTTTCCAGATACAGGAAACTGGCGTCGAGCCCACTGAGCGGTTGCACCTCTCCAGCGTAGGTGAGATTGACTACGATCATCTGACATGCGACCCCGGTTCGTCACCCGACGCGCGATCCAGCTTGCCCTGACCGCGAACGCGCTCCGCCCGGTGCCGGGGGTCCGTGCGTCGATTCCCGCGTTCTTCGCCGGCTGGTTGACCGGGGAACTCGCGCCGCACCTGCTGGCGCTCACGGTGGCCGACACCGCGGCGCACCTGGCGCGTCACGGGGCGCGGTCCGTGCCGGATCGGGTCGGCGTGGGACTGGCGGCGGCGTCGGCGGCCGGGCTCGGATCGTTGATCGCGACCTCGCAGCGGGCGAAGGGCGAGGTCGAGAAGGCGCTGGCGGAGGCGCTCGGCCCGCGTTACGTGGAGGACCTGGAGCGTCCGCCGGACCCGAAGGACCTCGCGACGCCGTGGGGAGAGCTGGTACTGCCCTTCCGGATGCGGAACCCGGAGGTGCGGCGGGACCGGAACGTGGCATACGCGCCGGGCGGCAAGCGGTTCCTGATGGACATCTACCGGCCGCGCGAGCGGGTCGAGGGACGTCCCGTGCTGCTGCAGATCCACGGCGGTGCGTGGATGATCGACAGCAAGGACCACCAGGGCATCCCGCTCATGCTGCACATGGCGCAGCGCGGGTGGGTGTGCGTCGCGGTCAACTACCCACTCTCCCCCGCCGCGCAGTGGCCGGACCACATCGTCGCGATCAAGCGGGCGGTGGTGTGGATCCGGGAGCACATTCACGAGTACGGCGGCGATCCGTCGTTCCTCGCCGTGACCGGCGGTTCCGCGGGCGGTCATCTGGCGGCGCTGCTCGCGCTGACCGCGAACGACGCCGGCCTGCAACCAGGTTTCGCCGACGCCGACACCACCGTGCAGGCCTGCGTGCCGCACTACGGCGTCTACGACTTCGCCGCGACCAGCGGTTCGCCGGCCAGCACGGAGCGGCTCAACGGGCTGCTCGCGCGGTACGTGGTGGGCAAGGACCCGGTGCGGTTCCTGCACGACTACATCGCCGCGTCACCCCTGGACCGGATCACCGAAAAGGCGCCGCCGTTCTTCGTGATTCACGGGGCGCGCGACTCGCTCGTGCCGGTCCACGAAGCGCGCGAGTTCGTCCGGCGCCTGCGGGAGACCTCGGAACAGCCGGTCGCCTACGCGGAACTGCCGGGCGCGCAGCACGCCTTCGACATCTTCCCGTCGGTGCGAAGCGCCCACGTGGTGCGCGGCGTGGAGCGCTTCCTGGACTGGACTTATCTGCGGCAGCGCCGCGACCAGCCGCGAGTCCCACTCAGCTCGTGAGCAGGGGACTTGCGGCGGCCACCCTCGGGACGCGCGTCGGTGAGCGCGGGACTCGCGAACCTGCGTGTGGAACTCGCGAACGTGAGTGGGGACTCGCGAAAGGGGGTCAGAGTAGGTCGAGCGGGTGGGGTGAGCCGGGGGCGTCGGGGAGCCAGTCCTGGAACGAGCGGGTGAACCGGTACCACCGACCATCCCGGCCGAGGCGGAGCTGCAGCGGGCCGCGCGTGATGCGGTTGCGCCACATCTTCGTCTCGCCGGGCAGGCCGGACTCGTCCAGGTCGGCGAGGACCTCGTAGCAGGCGCCGGGCGGCGGCTGCCAGGTCTCGCGCAGTGCGGCGAGGCCACCGCGGCCCGCCTCGCGCCAGGCGATCGCCCAGCGGGTCAGCTCCCGTGTCGACATACCGGCCTCCGCGGCCAGCGCGGCGACGGTCACCGGGCCGTCGTGGAGCACTGACGCGGCGCGGCGGGCCAGGTCCTCGTCCACGGACAACTCCGGCTCCGGCTCGCCGGCGGTGAGCAGGCGCCAGGCCCGGGCGGCGGCATCGGCGGCGAGGGCGATCAGCGCCTCCGCCCGCACCCCGCTCGCCGGTGGCGGGGCGAGGGGCAGTTCGGCGGGCCGTCCCGGCGCGGCCGGCGGAGGCGGCAGCGGCGGCGGGGCGGTGGGCTCGCGCGCGAACGCGTCCGCCGGGGCGACGCCCTGCTCCGCCGGCTTCGGCGCCTTCGGACGACTCGGGCGGCCACGGCGGGCTCGCAAGTCGGCCAACAGCTCGGCGCGGTCCTTGCCCCGCAACAAGAACAACACGAACGGGTCGTCGTCGACCTCGTCCGCGACGAGGTAGCAGACCGCCGCGGAATGCTTGCACGGATCGGCGAAGTCCGGGCACGAACACCGCGGCTTCAGGTCCCCCGGGCCGGGCAGCAGATCCGCCCCCGCCGCGCGGGCGGTCTCCGCGACCTCCGGCGGCAGTTCACCGTCGAGCAGTGCCGCGACGTAACCGACCTGGCGACCGACGGTGGCCAGCAGCGTGTCCCACTGCGCCGTCGTGAACCGGTGGGTCCGGATGGTCACCTGGTAGGGCGCCGGCCGCGATCCACGCACCCGCGCACGGATCTGCCCCGGACTCACCTCGAACGAGCTGACCTGCCCCTTGCGCGCGTACGTCCGCCCGCGCGGCAGGCGGTTCGGGTCGAGCTTGGCGCGGCCCTCCAGCGCCTGCACCCACGCCTCGCCCCACCACGTGCGGCCGAACGTCCGGCGACTCATCCCGGCTCACCGCGCCGGGCCCGGACCCGCGCGCACACCCGCCGGCACGCGTCGGGCGCGCGGCACATTTTCGACAAAGTGCGACCGGTCATCCTGGCGCGCCCAGCCGGACGAGGTCGGTCAGCTCGTCGTCGGACAGCTCGGTGATCCAGTCTTCACCCGCACCGATCACGCTCTCCGCGAGCCCGCGCTTGGCGGCGAGCACCCCGGCGATCCGCTCCTCCAGAGTGCCCTCGACGATGAGCCGGTGGACCTGCACGGGACGGTCCTGCCCGATCCGGTACGCGCGATCGGTCGCCTGATCCTCGACCGCCGGGTTCCACCACCGGTCGTAGTGGATCACGTGCGTCGCGCGGGTCAGGTTCAGCCCGACACCGCCCGCCTTGAGCGACAACAGGAACACCGGCGCGTCACCACGCTGGAAGCGCTCCACCATCTCCTCGCGCTGCGCCGCCGAACTCGCACCGGAGAGCAGCTGCACCGGCAGGCCGCGCTCGGTCAGCCGTGCCTCGAGCAGCCGGCAGAGCTGCACGTACTGGCTGAACACGAGCACGCTCTCGCCCTCGTCGAGGATCACGTCGAGCAACTCCTCGAACGCGGCGAGCTTGCCCGACCGGCCGGGGACCGGCCCGCTCTCCTTGAGGTACTGCGCCGGGTGGTTGCAGATCTGCTTCAGCTCGGTGAGCAGTTTCAGCACCTGCCCGCGCCGCTGCACACCCTGCGACTCGCGGATGACGGCCAGATTCTCGCGCACCACCGCCTCGTACAGGGTGGCCTGCTCGGTGGTGAGCGGCACGTACCGATCGGTCTCGGTCTTGCGCGGCAGCTCGGGCGCGATGTCCGGATCGGTCTTGCGGCGCCGCAACAGGAACGGCCGCACGGTGGCCGCCAGCCGCTCGATGCTGCCCTGGTCGCGGTCGCGCTCGACCGGGCGCGCGATGGTGCCGCGGAAATGCTCCAGCGTGCCGAGCAGGCCCGGAGTCGTCCAGTCCACAATAGACCACAGCTCGGTGAGCCTGTTCTCCATCGGCGTACCGGTGAGGGCGATGCGGGCGGCGGCCGGGATCTTGCGGAGCTCCTTGGCCGTCGCCGAAAGCGGGTTCTTCACGTGCTGCGCCTCGTCCGCCGCGAGAAGTCCCCAGTCCACTTCGGACAGCGTTGCCCGGTCGCGGCGCAGCACACCGTAGGTGGCGAGCACGACCTCGTCCGGTTCGAGGTCGTCGAGGTGGCGCCGCCCGCCGTGGAAGCGGCGCACCGGGACCTTCGGCGCGAACCGGGCGAACTCGCGTTCCCAGTTGCCCAGCAGCGACGTCGGGCACAACACGAGCGTCGGGCCGGCGGCCAGTGCGCGGCGGTGCAGGTGCAGCGCGATGAGCTGGATCGTCTTGCCCAGACCCATGTCGTCGGCCAGGATGCCGCCGAGCCCCAGCTCGGTCATGCGGACCAGCCAGGCCAGCCCGGCTCGCTGGTACGGCCGCAGGGTGGCCTGGAGATCGGCGTGCGGCTCGACCGGTCCCCCCGGCGTGCGCAGCCGCTCGACGAGCCCGTCGAGCACCGGCGGGGCGGCGAAGTCCAGCTGCTCGTCGTCGAGCTGGAGCCCACCGGTCAACGCGGCGGCGAGCGCCTGCGCGCCGGTGACCGTCTGGCGCGAGCGGCGCAGCCGGGCCAGCAGATGACTGTCCACCCGCACCCACTGGCCCCGCAGACGCACCAGCGGTCGCTTTGCCTCGGCCAGCGCGGTGACCTCGTCCTCGGTGAGGTTCTCCCCACCGAGGCTCAGCTGCCAGCGGAACCGCAGCAGGTCGGTCAAGCGGAACACGGCCTCGCCCTCGCTGCCCGGCGACGGCGTCACGCTCGCCTTGGCCCGGACCGGTTCGCTGAACATGCCGCGCGGCCACAACACTTCGATGCCGGTGGCCGCGAGTGCGTCCCGGCCGCCGTCGAGCAGTTCGACGACCTCGGCATCGTCCAGGATCAGCTCGGTGGGCGCGGCGGCTTCGAGCACGCGGCCCAGCGGGGCCCACGCCCGGGCACCGCGCCGGAGCCCGATGAGCAGCTGGGCCTCCACCTGGCCGCCGAAGCGGGAGAGGACCGCATCGGGCGCGTCCCACAGCGTGGCCGCGTCGACGACCAGACTCGGGTCGGCCCGGCTGCGCAACGCGAGGACACCGGTGAAGGCGACGTCTTCGTCGGTCTCGCGGACCTCGATGCGCAGCTGCAGTTGCGCGCCCGCCTCCTGCTCGGCGGCCAGATCGGTGAGCCAGGTGATGCTCTCGTCGCCGAGCAGGGTCGGTTCCGGGGCCGCGAACGCGGGCCCACCGGCGACCACGCGAGCCGCGGGGGTTCGGACGAGCACGTCGGCGGTGGCGTCCCAGAGCGCGCGGATGAGCGTTTCGGGCGAATGCAGGCGGATGCGTTTGACCCCGGACAGCGGCAGTGCGTGGGCCTCGGGCGGCAGGGCGGCCGCCAGATCACGCAGCAGGTCCTCGTCGCTGCGGTCGAGCGGCCCGACGCGCCAGGCGTCCACGCCGCTCGCGCCCGCCGCGGGCAGGAGCCGCCCGCGGGAGACCAGGTTCAGGCCCGCCGCGACCGCCGCCGACCAGGCGCTCACGGCCGGGCTGCCGTCGCTGACCGCGAGCAGGCGCGGAATGGCTTCGGCGAGCGGGAGCACGTGCGCGTCGACCCTGGCGCGGCGGAACGATTTCCCGGTGTTGGCGGGCAGCACGAGCTCGACCGGCGTCGGCCCCGGCTCGTCCCCCCAGACGGCGAGCACACCGTCGCGGGGCGGGTCCGAGGGCACGAAGATCGCCCTGGTCTCCTCGGTCCACTTCACGATCGTCACGATAGCCGGGGGGACCGACAGGTTCCGCCGGTAACCTGACGAGCGAAACTGAAACAAGTTCCGGAGCAGGTGCCGATGGCCGCCAACGCGCAGACGTCCACCCGACCCACCAACGACGAGTTCGGATCCGCCGCACAGCGCGACCGGCGCCGGCGCATCATCGACGCGACGGTGGCGCTGGCGTCCAAGGGTGGGTACGACGCCGTCCAGATGCGGGCCGTCGCCGAGCAGGCCGGCGTCGCGCTGGGCACCCTCTACCGCTACTTCCCGTCCAAGATCCACCTCCTGGTCTCGGGCCTGGCCCGCGAGTTCGAGCACGCGCTCGACAGAATGCAGCGGACGACCATCCCGGGTGACACGCCGAGCGAGCGGCTGATCTTCGTGCTGAGCCGCACCACCCGGCTCATGCAGCGCGACCCGCACCTGACCGAGGCGATGGTCCGGGCGTTCATGTTCGCCGGCACCACAGCCGCGGCCGAGGTCGAGCAGGTCGGGCGACTGCTGGAGAGCATGTTCGCGCGCGCCATCGGCGTCGCGGAGCCGAGCGAGCGCGACCGCGCAGTGTTCCACCTCGTGGCCGACGTGTGGATGGCGAACCTGGTGGCCTGGGTGACGCGACGCGCGTCCGCCGCCGAGGTCGCGAACCGGCTCGAGCTTTCGGTACACCTGTTGCTGGATACCACGCACTGAGACCGGTTCGTCGCGAACCGTCACCATAGTTGGGAACTCGCTGACACGACGCTGTGAGTTCCCTGTAGATCACGGAAATCCGGGGTCCAGCTGCAACGAATGCCGATCATGCCCACGTTTGTGGGGCATGAGAAGCAGGACGTTCGTCAAAGCCGCGCTTCCCGCCGTGGTCTTCGGCGCGGTCACGACGCTGCTCTTGACCGCGCAACACCAGCCCCGGCCTTCGTCGGCCACGCCCGTCGCGCAGGCGAACGCCCCGGCGACATCTTCCGCACCGCCGAGCAGCGATGCCGACCCCGCCCCGGCCGCCGACGCCGCGCCGGCGCCCGTTCCCGTGGAGGACGACAGCATTGCTGCAAAGGTGCAGGAACTGGCGCGGGCGAAGGTGCCCGGGGCGGAGGTCGGGGTCGAGGTGTTCGACCGGCAGACCGGCGTCGTGCTGACGCGGATCAACGCCGACCGGGAGTTCTACTCGATGTCCGTGGTCAAGCTGCTGATCGCGCTGGATGTCTTGCACGCCAACGGGTGGGCCCTGCCGGACAGCGGCACGCAGGCCGAGCTGACCCGGATGATCACCGCCAGCGACGACGCCATCGCCAGCAAGCTGTGGGTCCAGCAGGGCGGCACGGCGATCGTGACCCGCATGGCGCGGCTGATGGACCTGACCGGCACCGAGCCGCCGACCCCGGCGGGCGAGTGGGGCTCGACGGAGATCACTGCCGACGACATGGTCAAGGTCTACCGCTACATCGAGGAAACCCTGCCCCAGCCGGCGCACGATCTGCTGTACAACGCGATGTACCACGCATCCGAATACGGAACGGATGGTACGAACCAGTACTTCGGCATCCCGGACGGGCTTCCGGGCACGACGTGGGCGATCAAGCAGGGCTGGGGCACGAGCGGCTCGCAGGCCGTCTACAACACGACGGGCCTGCTCGGCACCGACGCGCGGTACGTGGTGATCGTGCTGAGCAGCGCGCCGTCCCGCTACTACCGCACCCTCCCGTCGGCGCTGACCGCCGGTACCTCGGCCCTGCAGTCACTGGTCCGCTGAAGCGGGGAAAGCGCCGTAAGCGCGGTAATCAGGCGGTGAGGGCCTGGGCGAGCGCGAGGCCGGTGTAGGCGGCGCCGAGTCCGGCGACGATGCTGGCGACGACGTTGGCCAGGGCGAAGAAGCGCGCCCCGCCTTGGGCCAGGCGCAGCGTTTCGTAGCTGAAGGTGGAGTACGTGGTCAGAGCGCCGCAGAACCCGCTGCCGATCAGTGCGGCGAGCGCCGGGTCGGCCGGCAGGCCGGTGACGAATCCGAGCAGGAGGGAGCCACCGATGTTGACGGTGAAGGTGCCCCAGGGGAAGACGGTGTCGTGGCGGGCCTGGATGGCGCGGTCGGTGAGGTAGCGCAACGGGGCACCGAGCGCGGCCCCGAGAACTACCAGCAGCACGGTCATCGGGCCGCCCTGTCCCGGCCGACGTAGCGGATCACCTCGACCGGTTCGAGGATGACCAGTCCCTCGCCGATCAGTTCGTCCAGGGTCGGCAGGAACTCCCGGATTCGGGTTTCGTCGTCGACGATGAGGATCACCACGGGCAGATCGTCGGAGAGGGACAGGATCCGGGTGGTGTGCACGTGGTTGGAGGCGCCGTAGCCCTCGATGCCGCGCAGCACGGTCGCGCCGGCCAGCCCCGCCCGGTGCGCGCGATGCACGATCTCGGTGAACAGCGGCTTGTGGTGCCACAGATCGGTCTCGCCGACGAAGATGGTCAGCCGCAGCGCCGGCCCGTGGAGTTTCATCGGTTCGCCGCCTTCCGGTTCGCGGGGCGCCGTCGCAGCGCCCGGGAAGTCAGTGTGGCCCCGGTCCAGACGGCGAGCAGCGCGGCCACAACGGTGGTGCCCAGGTAGGCCAAGGCGACGCGCGCGGCTCCGGCGGTCAGGGCTTGCTGGATGTCGACCACGTAGGTGGAGAAGGTGGTGAAGCCGCCCAGCACCCCGACGCCGAGGAACGGCCGCAGCAGGCGGCGTCCGGGCCACAGTTCGGTGATCAGCGCCATCAGCACGCCGATGAGCAGGCATCCGGTCACATTGATCAGGAACGTGGCCAATCCGAACTGCCCGGCACGGTGCGGGAAGACCTGCTGGAGCCCGTAGCGGGACAGCGCGCCGAGCACACCGCCGGCGGAGATCACCGCCAGCACCGGCCACGGACTCGGGCGCACCTCACGCCGCTCGGCGGGCACGCGCAGATCCACGTCCGGATCGACGGGGTTGGTCGTGGGCTCCGACACGCAATCCTCCTACCAGTACGAACGAGGCCACTGGTAGGGACCGTTGGCAGACCGGTCTGCGGTTCACCCCGGACGCCCGGGGTCGGCGGGCCCCACCGCCGGACGCCGGCTCGCCCGGCACCCCGACGAGCCTACCCGACAGCCGGGGGCGGCTCAGGCACGCCCGCCGGCGGCGTCAGATGTTGCGCCGGTACTGGCCTCCGACCTCGAAGAACGCCTCGGTGATCTGCCCCAGCGAGCAGACCCGGGCGGCGTCCATCAGCACCCCGAAGACGTTCTCGCCCCGGGTGGCGGACTCCCGCAGGGCCTTGAGCGCCTGCTGCGCGCCGTGGCTGTGGCGCTGCTGGAAGTCCGCCAGCCGCCTCAGCTGCGACTGCTTCTCCTCCTCCGTCGCGCGCGCGAGTTCGACCTCGACCTCGTTCTCCTCGGGGTGCGGGTTGCGGAACGTGTTCACCCCGACGATCGGCAGCGTGCCCTCGTGCTTGAGCCGCTCGTACAGCATCGACTCGTCCTGGATCTTGCCGCGCTGGTAGCCCGTCTCCATCGCGCCCAGCACGCCGCCGCGCTCCGCCATCCGGTCGAACTCGGCCAGCACGGCCTCCTCGACCAGATCGGTCAGCTCGTCGATGACGAACGAGCCCTGCAACGGGTTCTCGTTCTTCGACAGGCCCCACTCCTGGTTGATGATCATCTGGATCGCCATCGCCCGGCGCACCGAGTTCTCCGTCGGCGTGGTGATCGCCTCGTCGTAGGCGTTGGTGTGCAACGAGTTCGCGTTGTCGTACAGCGCGCACAGCGCCTGCAGGGTGGTACGGATGTCGTTGAAGCTCATCTCCTGCGCGTGCAGCGACCGACCGGAGGTCTGGACGTGGTACTTGAGCTTCTGCGACCGCTCGTTGGCGCCGTAACGCTCCTTCATCGCGACCGCCCAGATGCGGCGCGCGACGCGGCCCAGCACCGAGTACTCCGCGTCCATCCCGTTGGAGAAGAAGAAGGACAGGTTCGGCGCGAAGTCGTCGACCCGCATTCCCCGCGCGAGGTAGGACTCGACATAGGTGAACCCGTTCGCCAGCGTGAACGCCAGCTGCGAAATGGGGTTCGCCCCGGCCTCGGCGATGTGGTAGCCGGAGATCGACACCGAGTAGAAGTTGCGCACGCCGCGCTCGATGAACCACTCCTGGATGTCGGCCATCATCCGCAGCGAGAACTCGGTGGAGAAGATGCAGGTGTTCTGCCCCTGGTCCTCCTTGAGGATGTCGGCCTGCACGGTGCCGCGGACGTTGCGCAGCGTCCACTCGCGCAGGTCCTCGGCCTCCTCCGGGGTGGGCTCGCGTCCGTGCTCGGCGCGGAACGCGGCCGTCCGCTGGTCGATCGCGGCGTTGAGGAAGAACGCCAGGATCGTCGGCGCGGGACCGTTGATCGTCATGGACACCGACGTGTTCGGCGCGGTCAGGTCGAACCCGTCGTAGAGCGCCTTCATGTCGTCCAGCGTCGCGATCGAGACGCCGGACGTGCCGATCTTGCCGTAGATGTCCGGGCGCGTGCCGGGGTCGTGCCCGTAGAGCGTCACCGAATCGAACGCCGTCGACAACCGCTTGGCCTCGGAGTCGGCCGACAGGTACTTGAACCGGCGGTTGGTGCGGAAGGCGTCGCCCTCCCCGGCGAACATTCGCGCCGGGTCCTCCCCCTCCCGCTTGAACGGGAAAACGCCCGCGGTGTAGGGGAAGTAGCCGGGCAGGTGCTCACGGCGCAGGAACGACAGCAGCTCGCCGCGGTCGGTGTAGCGCGGCAGCGCCACCCGCGGGATCCGGTTGCCGGACAGGGTTTCCCGCCACAGCTGGGTACGCAGCTCCTTGTCCCGGATGCGGACGACCAGCTCCTCCTGCCGGTAGGACTCCGACAGCTCCGCCCAGCGCTCGAGCAGCCCCACCACCGACGAGTCCACTTCGGACTCAGCCGTCGCGAGCAGCCCCTCGATCGCCTGGGTATCGGCGTTCTCCTCGGCCAGCGCGTCCTTCGCGGCACGCAGGTGGTCCACCTGGCGAACCGCCGCGACCTGCGCCCGCGTCGTGTCGTGATAACCGCGCACGGTGGCCGCGATGTCGGCGAGGTAGCGCTCGCGGGACGGCGGGATGATCACCGACGCGCCGGTGGACACCTTGGTCTCGGCCGGCGGCAGCTGGCCCGCGGAAACCGACAGGCCCCGCTCGGCCAGCGCGTCGCGCAGGTACTCATACAGCGCGGTCACGCCGTCGTCGTTGAAACGCGCGGCGCTGGTGCCGAACACCGGCATGTCCGCCGGCGAGGCGCCGAACTCCTCGCGGTTGCGCAGCAACTGGCGCGCGACGTCCCGGCGCGCGTCCTCGGCGCCGCGGCGCTCGAACTTGTTGATCGCCACGGCATCGGCGAAGTCGAGCATGTCGATCTTCTCCAGCTGCGACGCGGCACCGAACTCCGGCGTCATCACGTACAGCGAGTAGTCGACGTGGTCGACGATTCCGGCGTCGCCCTGCCCGATGCCCGGGGTCTCGACGATCACCAGGTCGTACCCCGCCGCCTGGCACGCCAGCACGGCCTCGTCCAGGCCCTCCGGCACCTCACCCCCGGCCTGCCGGGTGGCCAGCGAGCGGAAGTAGACCTGCGACCCGTCCAGGCCGTTCATCCGGATCCGGTCGCCCAGCAGCGCACCGCCCCCGCGCCGGCGGGTCGGGTCGACCGCCAGCACGGCGATCCGCAGCTTGTCCTCCTGGTCCAGCCGGAACCGCCGGATGAGCTCGTCGGTCAGCGACGACTTGCCCGAGCCACCGGTGCCCGTGATGCCCAGGACGGGGACCGTGCGCGCCCGCGCCGCCTCCGTGATGCGGGCCAGCCGGTCCTGCGCCACGTTGCCGGCCTGCAGCTGCGTGATGAACCGCGCCAGCGCCGGTACGTCACCGGCCTGCAGGTCGTCGTCCGATCCCGCAGGCACCGCGGCCAGGTCGTAGTCGCACTCCTTGACCATCAGGTTGACCATCCCCGGCAGGCCCAGCTGCAGGCCGTCGTCCGGGGAGAAGATGCGCGCGACGCCGCGGGAGTGCAGCAGCTCGATCTCCTCGCGCACGATGACGCCACCGCCGCCGCCGTAGACCTTGATGTGCCCGGCGCCCCGCTCGTTCAGCAGCTCCACGAGGTAGCTGAAGTACTCCACGTGGCCGCCCTGGTAGGCGCTGATCGCGACGCCCTGGACGTCCTCGCTGATCGCGGCGGTGACGACCTCGTCCACCGACCGGTTGTGCCCGAGGTGGACGACCTCCGCGCCCTGCGACTGCAGGATGCGCCGCATGATGTTGATCGAAGCATCGTGCCCGTCGAACAGACTCGAGGCGGTGACGAACCGCACCGGGTGCGTGGGCCGGTGAAGTGAGGCGCTCATCCCTCAAAAATACTTGGACTTCCTACTATCGCAAACCCAAGCGTGACCGCGGCGACATCCACCGGGGAACGGTAACGATTCAGAACGCGGACAGCACAAGGCGAGAGTCGGTCAAAACGAGTGCCGGGCCACCACCCGGCACGCGTCGACTACCGCTCGGACGTCAGCGTGTACCGGCCGCGCGCAGCGCGATCCACTGCCGCATCGCGTACTCGACCAGCGTGATGAGCGTCTGCTTGGTCGACTCACGGTCACGGGCGTCGCAGCGCACGATCGGGATGCTTTCGTCGATCGCCAGAGCCTCGCGCACGTCGCTCAACTCGTGGTGCACCTGACCGTCGAACGTGTTGACGCCGATGATGTAGGGCAACCTGCGGTCCTCGAAGAAGTCGACCGGCGCGAACGAGTCGGCCAGCCGCCGCGTGTCCGCGAGCACCACCGCGCCGATCGCGCCCCGGACCAGGTCGTCCCACATGAACCAGAACCGCTGCTGACCCGGCGTACCGAACAGGTACAGGATCAGGTCGGTGTCCAGGGACACGCGGCCGAAGTCCATGGCCACCGTCGTGGTGGCCTTGTTCGGTGTCTGGTCGAGGTTGTCGATGCCGCGACTCGCGTCGGTCATCATCGCCTCGGTGGTGAGCGGCACGATCTCCGAGACCGAGCCGACGAAGGTGGTCTTGCCGGCACCGAACCCACCGGCGACCACGATCTTCGCCGAGGTCATGGTCTGCGGCGCGGCCTGCCGCGGTGCCTTAAAGCCGACGGAGTCCACTCAACACCCTTTCCATCAACATGAGATGCGCCTCGGCGTCGTCGTTGGTCGACACCGTGCGGTGCACGGTGACCAGACCGGCATCGGCGGCGTCGCTGATGAGGACTCTGGCCACGCCGATCGGGACCCGCAGCAGCGCTGCGACCTCCGCGACCGACCGCGGTGTCCGACATTCTTCCATGATCGAGCGATGCTCGAACTGCACCGTCAGCGCTCCGGCGTCGAGCCGGGCGAGGACGGCGTCCTGGACGGAGATCAGCGTCTCCAGTTCCAGGGCGACCCGGGCCTTGGTGCGTCCGCCGGTGAGCGCGTACGGGCGCACCACGGCGGTCTCCTCAGCAGGGTGGATCTCGGGCTCCTCCCGGCGCGACGGCACGCCCTGCGCAGGCGATACCGGCTGGACGGGTTCGAAGAACCCGGTGCCCGGCGAGGAGTCGAACAGGCTCGCCGGCCGGGCCGGATGCTCCGGCGCCGATGGCGGAGCGGGTGAGGGCGCCGGCTGCGGGGCGGGCGTTGGCGGCGGGGCGGGCGTTGGCGGCGCCTGCTCAGCCTGCGGTACCTCGGGAGCTTCGGCCGTCTCGGTCCCGGGCTGCTGGTCGCGCGGCTTCTTGCGCTTCCGGCGGCCTCGCCCGGAGTCCAGGCTGAAGCTGTTCATCACGTCGGCGAACGTCGGCTCCGGTTCGCCGGCAGGTGGGGAACCACTCGCGGATCCCGTCGTCATGTCGGCATCATCCCACCGGCTCGCCGATCAGGGCCCCACCGGCACCCTGCAGCTGAGCCCGCAGTTCGGGGGTGAGGATCTGCCCCACCCGGTCGACCAGCATGGTCATCTCGTAGGCGACCTGGCCGATGTCGCAGTTCGGGGCGGCCAGGACCGCGAGGCACGATCCGTCGCTGATGGACATCAGGACCATGATCCCGAGTTCCATCTCCACGACGGTCTCGTTGACCGCACCGGCCTCGAAGCACCGCGCCGCCCCCTGGGTCAGGCTGACGAGCCCGGAGGCCACCGCGGCGAGCTGGTCGGCGCGGTCGAGCGGCAACCGGTTCGAAGCGGTCAGCAGCAGGCCGTCGGCCGAAACGACCACCGCGTGCGCTACGCCAGGCACCCGCTCGGCGAAATCATTGACCAGCCATCCGAACTGGTTCTGTGGCTGCGGCGTGGTCATTCACCCTCCATGGTTCCTTGTTCCGGGTCGGCGGACTGAGTGGTTCGGTGCCTTCCACGTTGAACACCCTGTTGGAAACTGCTCAGCCTGCCTCGCACATCCTGCGGGTCGCGCCGTGGCGGCGCGGCCGGCGCCGGGGCTCCCGGCGACAGCGCGCTGCCGGGGAGCAACTGCTCACCGCGGCGCCGCTTGGGCAGCCCGGCCGCGGTGAAGGTGGACGGCGACGACGAGGACACCGTCTGCACCGCCGCCCAGCTGTCATCGGACGCGAACGACCAGACCCCGTCCGCGCCCGCGACGGGTTCGGCCTGCCGCTCGGGCAGCGGCTCGCCCTCCGCAGGCTGCCGCCGAGGCGACGGGGTGTCCTGGGCGGCCGGAGCCGGTTCGGGCCGCTGGAACAGTCCGGTACCCGGCTCGGTGGTTTCGGGCCGCTGGAACAGCCCGGTGCCCTCGGTCACGGGCTTCGGCTGCCGCTGCGGCAGACCGCTCCCGGCGGCGTCGGCCGGCTTGGGCTGACGACGCGGCAGGCCACTGTCGGTCTCGGACTTGGGCTGTGGGAGACCGCTACCCGCGGCCTCGGCCGGCTTGGGCTGACGACGCGGCAGGCCGCTGCCGGTCCCCGACTTGGGCTGCGGCAGACCACTGCCCGCGCCGCCCTTCGGCTGCGGCAACCCACCATCCGCGGCGCCCTTCGGCTGCGGCAGACCACCGGGCGCGCCGCCCTTCGGCTGCGGCAACCCACCATCCGCGGCACCCTTCGGCTGCGGCAGACCACCGGGCGCGCCGCCCTTCGGCTGCGGCAACCCACCATCCGCGGTACCCTTCGGCTGCGGCAGACCGCTCTCGGCCACGCCCGGCTTAGGCCAGCGCTGCGGCAAGCCACCGTCGGCCGCCTGGGGCTGCTGCGACGGGCCCGCCTCGGTCTGTGCCGCGGCGCGCTCGGCATCCGGCTGTGCCGCGGTGTTCTCGGCGCGCGCGGTTTCCGGCCGGCCACTGTCCGAGCCGGCGGCCTTCGGCTGACGGCGGGGCAGGCCGCTGTCCGGGCCCGCCTCCGGCTTCGGCTGCCGCTGCGGAAGTCCGCTTTGCGGCGCCCCCGCGCCTGTCGCCTTCGGCTGCGGCAAACCGGTCTGCGTCTCCGCGGCACCGCCGTTCGGCAGCCCGCTCTCCGGCCGGCCCGGGGCGCTCCCGGGTCCTGGCCGCTGCGGCAGGCCGCTGTCCAGCTGGGCCGGCTCCGCGGCGGGCTGGGTGCGCCGCTGCGGCAGACCACCGTCCGGGACAACGCTTTCCGAACCCGGCTGCGGCAAACCGCCCTCGCGCTGCGCACCACCCGGCTGCGGCAGACCGCGTTCCGGCTGGGTGCCAGCACCGTCCGTCAGCGGAGCCGTGGAAGCGCTTTCGGCGCCCGGCTGGTCGCGCTTGGCGTGGCGCGCCCGGTTCACCCCGTACTGGAAACTGCTGAGCCTGCCACGCACGTCCTGCGCGTCGCGGGCGGGCAGGTCGCGTTGCGGGGTGGCCGTCGCGGGCTCGCCGCTCGCACTACCGGGCAGCAGCTGCTCACCACGGCGCCGCTTGGGCAGACCGGCGTCGGTGAACGTCTTCGGCTCCACCTGGGACGCCGCCTGCACGGCGCGCCAGCTCTCGTCGACCGCGAAGTCCCAGCCGCTGGTCGCCTTGCCAACGCTGTCCGGCTTGTCCGAAGTGGACTCGGTCGTCTTGGCGGCGGGCGGGTCGTCGCTGCGGAACCACGCGGACAGGGTCTCGTCGAAGATCGGTGTCGTCTCGCGGCGCGACGGCGGCTCCGCGGCCGGCTTCGGCTCGTTCGCGGCGGAGCTCCACCACTCCGACAGCGGGCTGCTGTTCGCGGTGAACAACGCCTTGCCGCTGGGCAGCTCGTCCGGAGCCGGTTCCGGCTCGGCGGGCGTCTCCGCAGCCGGAGGCTCCGCCACCGGAGCCGGCGGGCGCGCCGGCTGGCCGTCCTCCGCCGGGATGGGCGTGAACAGCGCGGTCCCGGAAATCTCCAGGTCCGACGGCGGCCGCGCCGGCAGCATGCCGGAGTGCCCGTTCTGCGACCAGGACGGGGCGTTCGCGCCGTCACCCGGGGTCGGGCCCTGGCTGAAGTTCGCCAGCGCCTCCGGGCGTCCGGCGCCGTTGACCGTGCGCCGCCGCGGCAGCGCGACCGCCGGGTCGCGCCGGACCGGAGCGGGCGCGGGCAGGTCCATCACCAGGTCCGCGGGCACGGTGACGGTCGCCCGCACACCCACGATGTCCTTGCCACCGTGCAGAACCACGCCGACGTTGTGACGCCCGGCGAGGCGGCCGACCACGAACAGGCCCATCCGGCGGGAGGTCGCGAGGTCGACGGTGCCGGCCTCGGTCAGCCGGGCGTTGGCCTCGGCGACCTCGGCCTCGTTCATGCCGATGCCCTGGTCGATGATGTCGACGATCAGCCCGCCGTGGTCGGCGGCGCGGGTCGTCACCGTCACCTGGGTCTCGGGCGCGGAGAACGCGGTCGCGTTGTCCAGCAGCTCCGCGACCAGGCGCATCAGGTCGCTCGCGGCGAAGCCGACGATCCGGGCGTCCGGCGGCGTCTGCACCACGACCCGCTGGTACTGCTCGATTTCCGACACCGCGGCGCGCAGCACGTCCGAAGCGGTGACGGGCTGGCCGGAGCGGCGGCCCGGCTCGGCACCGGAGAGCACCATCAGGTTCTCGTTGTTGCGACGCATCCGGGTCGCGAGGTGGTCGAGCTGGAACAGGGTCGCGAGCTGGTCGGCGTCCTCCTCGTCCCGCTCGAGCCGCTCGATCAGCTGCAGCTGACGCTGCACGAGGCTCTGGCTGCGGCGGGAGAGGTTGACGAACACGCTGCTGTAGCCGGTGCGCATGTTGGCCTGCTCGACCGCGAGGCGCAGCGCCTGGCTGTGCACCGCGTCGAACGCCTTGGCCACCTCACCGATCTCGTCCTTGGTGCCGACCGCGACCGGTTGCACGTCGGTGGTCTGCTCCCGGCCCTCCTGGATGTTCTGCACCGCGGCGGGCAGCTGCCGGTCGGCGACGTCCATCGCGCCGATCCGCAGCACGCGCAGCGAGTTCAGCAGCTGGCGGGTGATCAGGATGACGACGGCGGCGGTGATCACGAGCGCGAGGAAGAGCAGCACCGCGAGCACGCCGGCGTCGCTGCCCGCACTGTCCGCGAGGTCCGTGGAGGTGGTCGCGAGCTCGTCGCCGAGGCTTCCGCTGACCGTGTTCAGTGCGGCGGTCACCGACGCCGACACACCGCTCCACTGTTGCGCCGAGATTCCGCGCAGCGCGCTGGGCACCGAGGCGCCCTCGGCCGCGAGCACCCCGTTCACCAGACGGCTGCGGGTGTTGAAGTCCTGTCCGATCACCGAGCGGTCGAACTGCGCCTCCTGTGCGGTGCCGGCCGCGGCCCGGAAGTCGGCGAGCCGGTCGGTCAGCCGGAGCTCGGCCGTGCGCAGGTCGTTGAGCTGGCTCGGGGTGAGGTTTCCGCGGGCGATGCCGTAGCCGAGCAGCGCCTGGGAGGTAGAGGCCTCCTCCTTGACCACCAGCAGGTCGTGCAGGGCGCTCGGCGTGCCGCCGATCGCGTCGTCACCGATGCCGGCGACCAGCGCGGTGTCCAGGCCGATCAGCGAATCGGTCATCTCGCGGTAGGCGGCGAGCGCCTGCACCGCGTCGAGACGCCCCTCCGCGACCTGGCGGCGGACGTCGGGGAGACGGCTGACCGCGTTCGCGGCGGCGTCACCGGGCGCGCGGATGGCGCCGTCGGCGTCCGCGGCGTGTGCGGTGGCGCTGCTGACCGGACCGGTCGCGCTGTCCACCTGTTGCCGGGCCGCGTCCAGCTGCGGGGAGCTGCCCACGGTGCCCTGGGTGAGCAGGGCCGCGGTCTGGGTGCGCTCCTGCTGCAGCGCGTCGACGAGCGTGCGGACGGTGCCACCCAGCTCCACGAGCCGGTTCATCCGCTCGTAGTTGCCGGAGCGCTCGACCTGGTTGCCGATGGTGATCCCGCCCAGCACGAGGGCGACCACGATGGGCACCAGGGACACCGCGGCCAGCTTGGCGGACAGCCGCCAGTCCCGCCAGCGCGTGAGCGTGGCCCACTTCGACGGCTCCTTGGGTTGCTGGCCGAGGAGCTGTCCCACAGGCACTTGGCCCTGTCCTGCAACAGTCACGAAGGTGACTCCCTGTCCGGCGTTTGGTGTTCGCGTCCGTGGCGGGGCTGCCCCGTGCCAGAGCACGCGGTGGCATCGCGTGGCCTCAACCGCATGGCTCTCCTCATCACGGGTGGAACTCGTCGCTTCTCGTGCAGCCCCAGCCGACGGCGCTGTCCCGGCCGCCCGCCGTCCCGCCGGACCAGACCACCGGCGCCAGTGCCGTGCATCATGCGGTGTGCACGATGCCCGCCACAACACCGGTTTACGCTCGGTCACAGCGAGTCAGCGTGGCCCAGGAAGCGTACACCAAACGGGATTACCGGAAGCCCGCCGAATCCAGCGTGGCTGACCTGCGGAAATACGGGTCGTGACAAGGGGTTTACCTGAAATGGCTTGCTCGAGCGCGGCAGGCGTGAGTTTCGGTTACCGGAGGGCACGTCCAGACCATGGACCTGTCACCCACTTAGCCCAGAGTTTACCGGGATGATCCAGAAAATCCGCACCGACCGTGCGGACAGCGGGTGACGATCAAGCCGAATACCCCCCGATCTTGTGGCATTCGCTGTGATGTCGATTTCTGCCCGGTCACCGCCGTTGGCCAGCGGTTTTCCACCTCTGGACGCGGTATGACGCGGGGCGCCCCGCCTCACCCCATCCGGGGACTGCACCCCGCTGCACATAACTCCGGGTCACGTGCTTATCCGGAAGCGCCCCCACCTTTCGCCCGATCAGCCGATTAACCCGTCCGGGTGTCGTAGGACCGCTTCACTCTGAAGGGGTCCTCCGCTGACGCGGCCCACTTCGGCGTGGCTAGCATGTGCGCCCACCGAAAGAGATCCGCCGAGTTCGCTCGCTTGCCGGGAGGCAGAGATGCAGGACGTCGCCCCCACCGGCGCGACGCACAACCCCGTGGAAGACACGGGACCGATGCGCCCGCTGTTCGGCGATCCGACCGAACAACCGCCCCCGCCGCGCCGCCCGGTGGGCCCCGATTTCGTGACGATCCAGCGCAGCCCCGAGTTCTCCGGGTTGCGCAGCCGGTTCCGTCGCTTCGTGTTCCCGATGAGCCTGGCGTTCGTGGTCTGGTACCTCGGCTACGTGCTGCTCGCCGCGTACGCCCACGACTTCATGAGCATCAAGGTGTTCGGCGAGGTCAACGTGGCGATCATCCTCGGGGTCCTCCAGTTCGTCTCGACCGCCGCGATCACCGCCGCGTACCTGCGGTTCGCCCGGCGCCGGATCGACCCCGAGGTGGACACGGTCCGCCGGCAGGCAGGAGGGCAGTAACCCGATGAACCACCTTCTCGCCGCGGGCAGCACGACCGCGGACAGCAACCCGATCCTGAACACGGCCGTGTTCGCGCTGTTCGTCGCCATCACGCTGTTCGTGGTGTACCGCGTGAGCAGCCGGAACTCGTCCCGCTCCGACTACTACGCCGCGAGCAGCGCGTTCACCGGGAGGCAGAACGGAATCGCACTGTCCGGCGACTTCCTGTCCGCCGCGTCGTTCCTGGGCATCGCCGGCGCGATCGCCATCCACGGCTACGACGGCTTCCTCTACTCGATCGGCTTCCTGGTCGCCTGGCTGGTGGACCTGCTGCTCATCGCCGAACTGCTGCGCAACACCGGCCGCTTCACCATGGGCGACGTCCTGAGCTTCCGGATGAAGCAGCGGCCGGTGCGCGCCGCCGCCGCGACCTCGACGCTGGTGATCTCGCTGTTCTACATGCTGGCCCAGATGGCCGGCGCCGGCGGCCTGATCGCGCTGCTGCTGGACATCCACGGCGGCTTCGGCCAGGCGCTGATCATCGCGGTGGTCGGCATCGTCATGGTGGTCTACGTGCTGGTCGGCGGCATGAAAGGCACCACCTACGTCCAAATCATCAAGGCCAGCATCCTGATCCTGGCCGCGGTGCTGATGACGGTGTTCCTGTTCGGCAAGTTCGGCTTCAGCCTGTCGAACCTGCTCTCGCAGGCCGCCTACCGCAGCCCGATGGGCGAGCGGCTGCTCGAGCCGGGCGGCCAGTACGGCGCGAACGGCACCACGAAGCTGGACTTCGTGTCCCTGGCCGTCGCGCTGATCCTGGGCGCGGCCGCGCTGCCGCACGTCCTGATGCGCTTCTACACCGTGCCCAACTCGCAGGAGGCGCGCCGCTCGGTGGTCTGGGCCACCGCCTGTATGTTCGTGTTCTACCTGTGCACCCTGGTCATCGGCTTCGGCGCGGCCGCCCTGGTCGGCAACGACGAGATCAAGGCCGCCCCCGGCGGCGAGAACTCCGCCGCGCCGCTGCTGGCCCTGCACATCGGCGGCACGCTCCTGCTCGGCATCGTCGCGGCGGTCGCGTTCGCGACGATCCTGGCCGTCGTGGCGGGCCTGACCCTGACCGCGTCGGCCTCCTTCGCCCACGACGTGTACGCCAACATCTTCAAGCGCGGGCAGGCCGACCCGGCCGACGAGGTGCGGGTGGCGCGGCTGGCCGCGATCGGCATCGGCGTGCTGGCGATCATCGGCGGGATCCTGGCCAACGGGCAGAACATCGCCTTCCTCGTCGCGCTGGCGTTCGCGGTCGCGGCCTCGGCGAACCTGTCGACGCTGCTGTACTCCCTGTTCTGGAAGCGCTTCAACACCACGGGCACGCTGTGGGCGATCTACGGTGGGCTGGCCGCGTGCCTGGTGCTGGTGATCTTCTCGCCGGTCGTGTCCGGCGCGGCGGACTCGATCGTCAAGGGTGTGGACTTCCACTGGTTCCCGTTGAAGAACCCGGGCCTGGTGTCGATCCCGTTCTCCTTCCTGTGCGGCTTCGTGGGCACGCTGGTCGGCAAGGACAAGGCCGACCCGCGCAAGCACGCCGAGATGGAGGTCCGTTCGCTGACCGGCATCGGCTCCTGAGACGCTTCGGGGGTGACACCCCGAGCTGTTGAGCGGATCCGGCGGTTCCTGGCCGAGCACGCCCCGGCCACTCCCTGCCTGGTCGTGGACACCGACACGGCCGCGACCCGCGTGCGGGAGCTCGTCGGCGAGTTCCCGCACGCGCGGCTGTGTTACGCCGTCAAAGCGAACCCGGAGCCTGCCGTGCTCCGCGCCGTCCTGGCCGCGGGTGGCGGATTCGACGTCGCGAGCCCGGCCGAAATCGACGCCTGCCTGGCGGTCGGCGCCGGGCCCACGGCGCTGTCCTACGGGAACACGATCAAGAAGCCGGCCGACATCGCCCACGCCCACGCGAAGGGCGTGCGGGACTTCACCACCGACTCCGAGGCCGACCTTCTCAACCTGGCCCGGCATGCACCCGGCGCGTCGGTCTCGGTGCGGATCCTGGCCGACGGCCCGGCATCGGCGACCCCGTTCGGACAGAAGTTCGGCTGCGAACCGGACCGCGCGGCCGAACTGCTGGTGACGGCCGGGCGGCTGGGGCTGGACGCGGCCGGGATCGCGTTCCACGTCGGTTCACAGCAGCCCGATCCGGCGGCGTGGGAGCATGGAATCGCGGCCGCGGCGAAGATCTTCGCCGAGTGTGCCGCACAGGGGCTGTGGCCGCGGCGCCTCAACATCGGTGGCGGCTTCCCCGTCACCTACCGCGAGGCCGTGCCGTCGCTCGCGTCGTACGCCGGAGCGATCCGGGCCGCGGTGCGGGCGCACTTCCCCGACGAGCCGGAGGTCCTGCTCGAACCCGGCCGTGCCGTGGTCGCCGAGGCCGGGCTGATCCGCACCGAGGTGGTCGCAGTGTCCACCCGGTTCGGGCGGCGCTGGGTGTACCTCGACATCGGGCGCTACAACGGGCTCGCCGAGACCGAGAACGAGGCCATTCGGTACCGGCTGGACTCGCTCGATGCCGGCGGCGAGCGGGGTCCCGTCGTGCTCGCGGGGCCGACGTGCGACGGTGACGACGTGTTGTACCAGCGCACGCCATACGAGCTGCCGCTGTCGCTGCGCGCCGGGGACCGGCTCGACATCCTCGACGCCGGCGCATACACCGCGAGCTACTCGTCGGTGGCGTTCAACGGGATCCCGCCGCTGCGCACCTACTTCCTGGAAGGGGGCACGCTCGCCGATGGCGCGTGAGATCGGCGCGTTCGCCGGACGGCACGTCCTGGCCGAGCTGAGGAGCATCGACCCGAAGCTGCTGGACGACCCGGCGTTCCTGCGCACGGCCCTGCGGACCGCGGTGACCGAGGCCGGGGCGACCGTCCACGAGGTGGTCGCCCACCGGTTCGAGCCGCAGGGCGTCACCGTGCTCGCCCTGCTGGCCGAGTCGCACGCCTCGGTGCACACCTACCCGGAGATCGGTGCCCTCTTCGCGGACGTGTTCACGTGCGGGGACCAGGCGGACCCGGTGCTCGCGGTGCACCTGCTGGCCGCCGCGCTGGGCACCACCGCGGTGGAGCTGTCGGTCGTCGAGCGCGGGGAGAAGCATGTCACGGCAGATCGTTGAGCCGCTCGGTCCCGGGCTGTCGCGGGTGTGGGACGTGTCCGAGGTGCTGTTCGACGCGTTCACCGGATTCCAGCGGCTGCTGATCGGCCGGACGGCGCAGGGCGTGTCCCTGTTCTGCGACGACGAGCGGCAGAGCACGGAGGCGAGCCAGCTCGTCTACCACGAGGCGCTGATGGTGCCCGCGATGCTGCTGGCCGAGCGGCTGCGGCGGGTGCTGATCATCGGGTCGAGCGAGGGCGTGGCGAGCGGGCTGGCCGTGGCGTTCGGTGCCGAGGTGGTCGACCACGTGGACATCGACGAGGTCGCCGTGCGGGCCTGCGCCGAGCTCCTCCCCTACGGCTACACGCCGGACGAACTCGACGAAGCCGAGCGCGGCGCCGGGCCGGTGCGGGTGTACTACGAGGACGGCTGGGCGTTCGTGGCGGCGTCCGACGGTGGCTACGACCTGGTCGTCATCGACCTGCCGGACGAGAACGCGGACGCAGGTGCGCAGCACAATCGCTTGTACGGGGCGGACTTCCTGCGCCGGTGCGCGTCGCTGCTCGCGCCCGGCGGGGTGGTGAGCTGCCAGGGCGGGTGCCCGACGCTGTGGCGCAATGACACGCTGAAAGCGGCGTGGGACCGGTTCACCGGCGTGTTCGCGACCTCGGTGTACTTCGGCTCGGACGAACACGAGTGGGCGTTCCTGTCCGGCCGGGTCGACGAGGTGGCCGACCCGGTGGACGCGATGATCGCGCGTCTGGCCGGCTTCACGCCGGCCACCCTGGACGCGGACACCTTGCGCGGCTCGACCGTGGTGCCGTTCAGCCTGCGCCGCTGACCGGGCCCGCGCGATCAGAGCTTGCGGCCGGCCTGGACGCGGTGGGTGACCGCGCGCTCCGCGACGAACGACAGGAACGGGATGGTGCCCGCGAGCAGCACCAGGATCGTCCCCTTGATCGACCACCGCGCCTTGAGCGCCAGGTCGACCGCGACGACCAGGTAGACCATGTAGAACAGGCCGTGGGTGACCCCGGCCCAGCTCATCATCCCGGCCGAGTCGAACCCGTACTTCAGGATGAAGGCCGCCGTGAGCAGCAGCAGTGCGATACCGGTGGCGTAGGCCAGCACGCGGTAGCGCAGGAGCGGCCCCCGCAGGGCCGGCGCGGCCTTCGAGGCCGGGGCGCCCTCGCGTTCTTCCGTGTCCACCATCAGGTCTGCCTTCCTAGGTTCTGTTTCATAAGCGGCGGAGCCGCTTGCGGTGGGCCGTCAACCGGCACCGCCGCGGGTTCTGAGGTGGTTTCTGGCAGGAAAAGCACCGCCAGCGCCTCCTCTATCGGGCATACCTGAGGAGGCGATCCCACAGCCAGGGGCCGCCTCAGGTTCCGCCACCCGCACCGTCACGCAAACCCCTTTCAAAACACTCCCTAGTTCTCGCGCTGGTCCCGGGCGTGCAGCTCGGCCAGGTACCGGTTGTAGGCCGCGAGCTCGTCGTCCTCGTCGTCGAGCGGGACCTGCCGGACCCGCGGGGCCGGCACCTCGCGCACCGGCCTCCGGCCCCATTCGGCGCGGGCCGGCTCCGGCGGAGCGTGCTCCTGGTCGGCCGCCTCGCGGCGCAACTTCCAGATCCGCCACACCATGAACGCCGGGAACACCCCGAACAGCGGCCACTGCAACACGTATCCCAGGTTCTGGAACGTGCCGCTGGCCGATTCGAACCGGTTCCACTGCCACCAGGCCAGTCCACAGCACACCGCGAAGGCGGCGACGCACAGGACGCCGATCGCGATCCGGCGGGGCGTGAACAAACCCGTGGGCACACCACGACGCTAGCACCCGCACGTCAGGAGACCTTGACGACCTGGGCGGCCTTGGCGTATGCGTCGGCCAGCCCGAACACCTTCTGCCCGTAGTCGACGGAGTTGTTGTAGGACAGGATTCCCGACCACCAGCCGCTCGCGCCGGCCATGTCCCGGCCGCCGGCGCACAGGTACTTGGCCGCGGCGAGCGCGGCGGCGTCGATCTGCTGCGGGTTGTACCCACCGCCGTAGCGGGCCCAGGTGCTCGGCAGGAACTGCATCGGGCCGACCGCCCGGTCGTACACGGGGTCGCCGTCGAACCGGCCACCGTCGCTGTCCAAGATGGCCCGGATGCCGGGCGACCCGTCCAGTGGCACCCCGATGATCAGCCTCGACGGCAGGCCGTTCGGCTGCAGCACCGCGCCGCCGTACTGGCCGTGGTTGGACTCGATCCGGCCGATGCCGGCGAGCGTCGCCCAGGACAGCCGGCATCTCGGCTGGGTGGCGCGCATCTCCAGCTCGGCGTTGCCGTAGGCCACGAGCGCGCGGGCCGGGATGCCGGTGACGTCGGCGACCTTGTCCGCCCACTGTGTCAGCAGGTTCGGGCCCGAGCCCTGTTGCTGCTGCGCCTGTTCCTGCGGCTGGGGCTGGACGACCGGCGTTCCTTCGACGGTGGCGTTGACCGGGGCGGCCGTACCGGGCTCGACCTGGGCCGTGAGGTTGTCCAGGTCGGGGATCGCGGTGGTGGTCTCCGTCCGATCGGGACGGGTGACCGCGCTGGTCGCCCATACCCCGCCGACCGCCGCGGCCAGCACCGCCACGGCTACCGCTAGCCGTGCGAGCGCCGCCGGCGCGACCCGCCTGCGCGCGGGCCGGGTGTCCTCCGTGACGGCGTCGTCCTCGGTGGACACGTTCGCAGTGTCGTGCTCGATCTGCTCCGTGTCCAACTACCTTGCCTCCCACCGACGTCCGCACGCGTGATCACCGCGTGCCGACGATAGGTGTGCCGGTGTCAAGCGCGCGCTAAACCTCACCTGACCAACGAGGCCACGCTTCCTGACGTTACGCGGCCACGACCGTCAGCTGGCGCGCTGCTGACGGGCGAGCCGGGCCACGCACCAGGCCGCGGCGCTGCCACGACGCAGGTGCTGCAGGACCGTCATCGGGCCGAGGCGGCGGGACAGGTCGGTCGGGGTGAGCCCGGCCGAGCGGTAGTCCAGGGCGCGCTGGTCGAGCGGGCTGATGCCGGCGTCCCACCAGGCCTTGGCCTCCTCGATGTCGCCGACCATCTGCCACCAGCCCGCGGCCGCGACCAGCAGTTCCAGCGGCACCTCGGGCAGCCGCTCGCGCATGGCCTGCAGGTAGTCCGGGTCGGCCGACTCGACCGGCTTCCAGGTCCGGGTGCCGGTGCGGGCACGCTGGCCGGGAATCCCTGGTGGTTGCTGCGGCAGGTCGGCGAGCCAGGCGGAGGCGATCCGATCGGCCTCCAGTTCCTCCGGCGTGCGCTCGAGCTCGGACGCCCACTGGGCGATCACCGCATCCACTCCGGAATCTCCGGTCATCCCTGCCTCCTTGTGCCCCAACTGAAAGCCACCATCGAACGGCGATGATCGAAGCGATTGACCGTTTCGCCGGCGAGAACCGGCTGGTCACGCAATGTGAGCACCGTAGGGGGAATTCGGGCCGTCGCGCCAGAGGTTCCGGCCAAGGAATTCGACGACCAGCAGGTTAATCACATCAATCCACCCGGATGGTGGAATAACGGTGCTCAGATGCCGAGATTGGTGACTTTGAGTAGCGAGCACGGGATGCGCGCACGACCACGGCCGGCGCCGCTGAGGCGGTGCCGGCCGTGGCTGGATGGGGTCAGGAGAAGAGGCTCCGGACGAAGGTCACGATGGCTTCGGCGCCGTCCCGGAGCCAGCCCAGGGCATCGCGAACCACCGTGGCGGACTCGGTCGGACGCGTGATCAGGAAGAAGAGGACGAGCGCGACGACGGCCACGACGACGATCTTCTTGGTGTTCGCCGACATGGCCTCATTCCCCTCACTCGACCGCGCCCGCGGCTTCGTTCGCCCCGCAGGTCCCCCGGATCACCGGCAATCCTGCCGTCACCGGGACGTTTTCGACACCCCTTCACACTGATGGCTGGATCTTGTGACGCTGCGTACCCAGCCGGGACACGTGACACTCTAAACGATCTGTCCCGTCCGCGTCAGGAGGCGATCACCCGCGCCGTGCGCATTGCCGCGATGCGCTCGGCGTCAGACCCGAGTTTGGGCCAGGACATCCGCGGTGTCGGCCCCTTTCTCGTGGGGCGCTTCGGGAGTGTCGGCAGGCGTGCGGCCGAACCGCGGCGCGGGCGCCGGCCGGACGACGCCGCCGATCTCGACGAACGTGCCACGCGCCGCGTTGTGTGGGTGCTCCGCCGCCTCCCACGGGCTAAGCACCGGCGTCAGGCACGCATCCGTACCCTCCGCCCGCGCCACCAACTCGTCCTGTGTGTACTTGCCGATCGCCGCCACCAGGACCTCACGCAGGCGCGGCCACTCACGCCCGTCGAGGTGCGCCGGCACGTCCGCGGTCTCCTACGTGTCGTAGAACGGTGCGCCGCCGTTGAGGACGTTGCTACCTCGCCCGTTGGGCCACATCCCGGCCGACCGCATGCCGAACAGCTGCGTCATCGGCAGCGCGGCCAGGACACCGAGCGCCAGCAGCATGCCGCCACCGGCGAAGCCGCCCACGAGGTTGAGTGGCGGCACCGGCCGCTCCCGGGCCCGCCCGATCGGCTCGAGCGCACCGGCGACGCTGAGGTAGTTGATGTCGTGCCCGGCCGCAGGCGCGAGCGGGCCCTCCTGGCCCAGCCGGAGATCATGCGCGGGGTTGCGGGCCTGGAAATGGTCTGGACCCAGTCCCATGCGCTCGGCCACGCCGGGCCGGAAGCCCTCGATGAACACATCCGCATGCTCGGCCGGCCGCAGCACCACCTCGACCCCTTCGGGCGTCTTGATGTCCACCCCGATGCTCCCGGCGCCCGCGCATCAACGGATCGCCCGCGATACCCCGGACGTCGGCGCCGAGGTCGGCCAGCAGCGTGCCCGCGAACGGCGCCGGGGCCAGACCGGCGAGCTTGACGACCTTCAGCCCGGCCAGTGGTCCCGCCGTCAGAGCGTCCGCGAGATGACTTCACGCATGATCTCGCTGGTCCCGCCGAAGATGCGGGAGATGCGCAGATCCGTCCACGCGCGGGCGATCGGGTACTCGGTCATGTAGCCGTACCCGCCGTGCAGCTGGACGCAGTCGTCGACGACCTTGTTCGCGCGCTCGGTCGTCCACAGCTTCACCATGGCCGCACCCTGCACGTCCAGCTCGCCCTTGAGGTGCCGCTCGATGCACTGGTCGAGGAACGCGCGCGCCACCACCGCCTCGGTCGCGGCGTCGGCGAGTTTGAACTTGCTGTTCTGGAAGTTGTAGACCGGGCGGCCGAACGCGGTGCGGCCCTTCGTGTATTCGATGGTGAGGTCGATCGCGGCCGCCATGCCGGCGACCGCGGTCACCGCGATGATCAGCCGCTCCTGCGGGAGCTGCTGCATCAGCTGGCTGAAGCCCTGCCCCTCCTCGCCGAGCAGGTTCGCCGCGGGCACGCGGACGTCGTCGAAGAACAGCTCGGCGGTGTCCTGGCCCTTGAGGCCGACCTTGTCCAGCAGCCGGCCGCGGCGGAAGCCGGGCCGGGCGGTTTCCACGACGATCAGCGATACCCCGGCCGCACCCGCGTCCGGATCGGTCTTGCAGGCCACCACGACCACGTCGGCCAAACCGCCGTTGCTGATGAAGGTCTTGGCGCCGTTGATGACGTACTCGTCGCCCTCGCGCACCGCGCGCGTCTTGATACCCTGCAGGTCGGAACCCGTGCCCGGTTCGGTCATCGCGATCGCACCGACCCACTCGCCGCCGGCGAGCTTGGGCAGCCACTCCCTCTTCTTTTCTTCGCCTGCGTAGTTGAGCAGGTAGTGCGCCACGATCCCGTTGTGCACCGACACGCCCCATGCGCCGTCGCCACTGCGGGCCTGCTCCTCGTACAGCACGGCCTCGTGCGCGAAGGTGCCACCACCGCCGCCGTACTCCTCCGGGATCGAGAGGGCGAGCAGCCCCACCTCGCCGGCCTTCGTCCACAGCTCACGGTCGACGGACTTCTGCGCGGCCCACCGCTCCTGGTGCGGCACCAGCTCCTTCTGGCAGAACGAGCGGGCCAGGTCGCGGAACTCGCCCAGGTCCTGCGCCCACGAACTCCGCGGTGCGGGCAGCGGCATCGGTGACCTCCAGCGGTAGAAAACATGACATCCGGAATGTAAGTTCCAGCTGGAATGTACCTCCGGCATGACCGGCGGTAAAGGGAGGCGATGTGACCGCGCGGGGGCACCGCACGCAGGCCGAGCGCCGGGAGCAGACCCGGACGGCCCTGCTGGATGCGACCATCGAGTGCCTGGTCGAACTCGGCTACGCCCGCACATCGGTGCAGGAGATCTGCGCCAGGGCGGGGGTGTCGAAGGGAGCGGCGCAGCACCACTTCGCGGACAAGGCCGATCTGATGGCATCCGCCGTGGCCCACCTCACGACACGGCGGATGGAGGCGCTGGCGGGATCCGTCGCCGATCTGCCCGCCGGCGAGGACGCGATCCCGGCGGCGATCGACCTGTTGTGGGCCGGCTACTCCGGCACCCTCGCGACGGCGGCGACGGAACTGTGGATCGCGGCACGGACGGAGCCCGCGCTACGGGCGGCCATCCGGCCGGTCGACCGGGCGCTGGGCCGGGAAACCCTCACGCAGATCAGGAACATCGCGCCGGACCTGCCCCGCGAGCGGGTGGAGACGCTGTTCTGGCTCACGGTCAACTTCACCCGCGGGCTGGCGCTGGACGCCGAACTGGGCGGGGCACCGGCGCGACGGACGCAGTTGCTGGAGGAGTGGAAGCGCCTGGCGCTGGCCGCCTACCGGGGAGACGGCCAGGGCTGAACGACTGCCGCACGGCACAGTTTGTGAAATGGACGGCCGGCCCGGCCCTCGCTCGGGCCGGCCGCTCACCTTGAGAGACGCGCCGGATCTCCGATCGTGACGTTCGCGAACGGAAATAGGCAGGTGCCATACCGGCGGTACGCTGTACCCGCCGGTAACGTTTGCCGACCAGCGCCAGGAGGACCGATGACCAGCACCGCGAGTACGGGCGAGGCTTCGACGGGACCGACCACCGTCGGCGGGATCGTCGGTGCCCCGACCGTCGCGCGGGCCGCTCAGCTCGCCCGCCGCGCCGAAGGGGGTCAGGACTCCGCGCCGGTCGAGATCACCGCTCCGTTCACCGGGCTGCCGACCGCGACCCTGCCGCAGGCCACCGACGCCGACGTCCGCGCGGTGTTCGCGGCGGCCCGGGCCGCGCAGGGGGCCTGGGCCGCGCGACCGGCCATCGAGCGGCAGCGCGTGGTCAAGCGGCTCGGCCGGCTCGTCCTCGGCCGCCAGAACGAGATCCTCGACCTGGTGCAGAGCGAGGCGGGCAAGGCGCGCATCGACGCTTTCGACGAGGTCAGCGCCACCGCCCTCGTCGCGGGCTACTACGGCAAGCACAGCGCGAAGTTCCTCGGCGCCCGCCGCGCCGCCGGAGTCATCCCGATCGCGACGAAGGCGGCCGAGATCCGGCACCCCAAGGGTGTCGTCGGGGTGATCTCGCCATGGAACTACCCGCTCGCCCTGACGGCGATGGACGTGCTGCCCGCGCTCGCCGCCGGCAACGCGGTCGTGCAGAAGCCGGACAACCAGACCGCCCTGTCCGCGCTGTGGCTGCACGAACTGGCGGAGGAGGCGGGCCTGCCGGCCGGGGTGTGGCGGATCGTGCTCGGACGGGGTGCGCAGATCGGCGACGCGATCGTCGAGGAGTCGGACTACCTGTGCTTCACCGGTTCGACGTCGACGGGCAAGGGTCTGGCCGAGAAGGTCGCGAAGCGGCTGACCGGGTATTCGCTGGAACTGGGCGGCAAGAACCCGATGATCGTCCTGCCCGATGCGAACGCCGGCAGGGCCGCGGCCGGTGCCGTCACCGCGTGCTTCTCGTCCGCGGGGCAGCTGTGCGTGTCGGTCGAGCGGATCTACGTGCACGAGCGCATCCGCGAGAAGTTCACCGAGGAGTTCGTCGCGCGGACGCGGGCATTGAAGCTGGGGGCTGAGCTCGGGTTCGGGGCCGGAATGGGTTCACTGACCAACACCTCGCAGCTGGCGGCGGTGACCTCGCACGTGGCTGACGCGCGCACCAAGGGAGCCACGATCCTGACCGGCGGACGGGCCCGTCCGGACCTCGGGCCACTCTTCTACGAGCCGACGGTGCTGACTGATGTCACCGAGGAGATGACTCTGTTCCGCGAGGAGACGTTCGGCCCGGTCGTGGCGATCTATGGCTACACCGCTCTGGACGACGCCATCGAGCGCGCGAACGACACCGAGTTCGGTCTGAACGCGAGCGTGTGGTCCGGCAGTGCGGCGGCCGGATGCGCGGTGGCGGCGCGGTTGACGGCCGGGACGGTCAACGTGAACGAGGGCTACGCGGCGACCTTCGGCACGGTCGGGCTGCCCATGGGCGGCATGAAGGACAGCGGCTTCGGGCGGCGCAACGGCAAGGACGGACTGCTGAAGTACACCGAGGCGCAATCGATCGCCATCCAGCGCGGCTTCCGGCTGCGGCCGCCTCGGCTGGTGCCAGGGAAGCTGTGGGCGCGGGGAATGACCGCGGGCCTGCGGCTGCTGAACAAGCTGCCGGGACGCTGACCACTGAGGACGCTGCTTTGGTCGCGCGGCACCAAAACCGTTGGCTGACAACGGAACCGCGCCGACGCCACGAGGCGTCCCCGGCCACCCGAAGGGCGAACGGCCCAGAGTCCTCGCCGGACGCGCGGGCTCCGGATAACCGTGGGCGTCGGCGGCCCACACTTGCGGACTCGCCGAGTGGTCATCCGGCTCTGGCGTGTGCCGACGCGCTTCGAGCGCGGTCGTCAGGTCAAGAGGCCACGGTCGTAGGCGATGGCCACTGCTTCCGCTCTTCGGTTCGCCCCGAGTTTCGCCATCACGCGGGACAGATGCACGCTCACCGTCTTTTCGCTGATGTAGAGCTCTTCGCCCACCTGCTTGTTCGTCCGGCCCAGCGCGACCCGTTCGAGCACTGCTCGTTCGCGTTCGGTGAGGGGGTCGACCGTTGGGCGGGGCGGCGTTTTCGGCTCCACCCCGGGGATTTCGACGCGGGCCCGCCGGGCCAGTTCGCGGACCGCGTCGCGAAGGGGTTCCGCTCGCAGTCGGTCGGCGAGGTCGTGCGCGGCCAGGAGTTCCTTCGCGGCCAGACCCGGGTCGCCTTGCGCCGCCAGCAGTGCTTCCGCGTGGTGCAGCCGACAAATCGCCTGCTCGTACACCGCCCCGTAGTCGAAGGCCTCAACCGCCGCCGCCCACAGCGACGGGTCGGCCGCGCCGTCCAGCCCGCTTGCCGCGGCTTCGGCCCGCGCCAGCCACGCCCGGCCTTCCGGTCCCAGCGTGCGTGCCCGCGGCTTGCCCTGCGTGCGGGCGTACCGGACGTGCTCGATCAGTTTCCGGCCCGCGGCCGCCGCCTGTTCGGCCACGCCGAGATCACCATGCCGACGGGCGCTCGCCGCCCACGCCGCGGCAGCCTCGACCCCGAGCGCGCCGAGGCGGACCGTGGCGAGCAGGTAACCCTCGTCGAACGCCACCAGGAAATCGATGACCTTCCTAACCCAGGCCAGCGCGTGCTCGTACTCCTTGCGCCAGAAGGCCAGCTCGGCACCCGTCGCCCCGCTCACGATCGCCGTCAACGGCTCCGCCCGCCAATGCGGCCGCAACTCCCCCAGGTACTTCTCCGCCGTGTCCACCCGGCCCCGGGCGACCGCGAAGGGCAGCCACGACGACGTCATCCGCGCCGCGACCAAGCTCGACACGCCCCGAGCCGGCGCATCCATGCTCGCCATCGCCGGCCAGTCGCCGCTGAGGTACCGCAGCGTCAGGTACCGGGCCCGCATCTCCAGCCCGTAGAGGCTCCACGTCAGGCCGGTCTGCTCGGCCCGCTCGATACCGCGCCGGTAGATGTCCATCGCCGGGCCGTACTCGCCCAGGTCCTCGTAGCTGAACCCCAGAAAACCGATCGCACGCAACTCGACGTTCAGCGCCCCCGAGCCGGCCGCCTTGCCCGCGGCCTCCCGCAGCCGGGCGCGGGCCTCGGCCGGATCGTCCGCGGCGTCGGCCAGCGCGCCCAGGGTGACCAGTGCGGCGGCCTCCGCGCCCGTGGCGCCGACGGCCCGCGCGTCGGCGACCGCGGTGTGCGCGTTCCAGCTGGAGTCCTCGTACTGCCCGGCGCTGCGCAGGATCGCGGCCCGCGTGGCCAGCACCCAGGCCCGGGTCTTGCTCGGCTCGCGCGCCGAAACCAGCTCCCACGCGCGGTTGATCGCATCGAGCGCTTCGTCGAGCGTTCCCTCGGTGTTGAGCAGCGCCTCCGCGAGGCGGCGCCACGTCTTGGCCGCTCGCTCCACCGGCACCCCACGCTTGAGCAACTGCACCGAGGACCGCGCGTAGGCGATCGCGCGCTCCGGCTCTCCGGAGGTGCCCGCGAAGTAGGACGCCTCCTGCAGCAGACGGAGCTCGCTGATGTCGGCGGGCCGGTCGGCCTCCGGCACCGCATCCCAGATCTCCAGCGCCTGCTCGACATGCCGCAACCCGGCGCCGGGCGCGCCCAGCCGTTCGGCCTCGTCGGCCGCGCTCAGCAAGGCCGGCAACGCCGTCTTCAAGTCCCGGCTGCGCAGACTGTGGTACGCGAGCTTCGCATCGTGGCCACGGCCCTGTGGCATGCGTTCGATGCGCGCCGCGTAGGCCGCGTGCAGGCGGACCCGCTCCCCCGGCAGCAAGTCCGCGTACACCGCCTCCTGCAACAACGCATGCCGGAACGTGTAGGCGCCGCGCTCGATGACCAGTACGTGGTGCTGCACCGCCTCGCGCAGCGCCTCGTCCAGCGCCAGCTCGTCCTGCCCGGTGACCTCGGCCAGCGCCGCGTGCGCCACCGAATCACCCGCCGCCGAAATCGTCCGGACCACCCGCCGCGTCTCGGGGGAGAGCCGTTCCAGGCGGGACAGCAGCACCTCGGCGAGCCCGGCCGGCAGATCTTCGCCCTCCAGGCCGGCGGCCATCAGCTCCTCGGCGAAGAACGGGTTGCCCTCCGACCGCTCGGCGATGCCCGCGAGGATCTCGGGCGACACCGGGCCGTCGGCCAGCGCCTCGACGAACGCGCGCGCCTCCGTCGTGCCGAGCGGCCGGAGCTCGATCTGCACGACCGCGGGCAGGCGGACCAGCTCGACCAGCATGGCGCGCAACGGGTGCCGCCGGTGCACGTCCTCCTCGCGGTAGCTGGCGATCACGAGCAACCGCTGCCCCCGCAGGCGGTTGAGCAGGAACGACAGCAGGTTCCGGCTCGACGAGTCGGCCCAGTGCAGATCCTCCAGCACGAGCACGACCGGCCGGTGACCAGCGAGCTGCGTCAGGACGCCGAGCACCGCGTCGAAGAGCTGTAGCTGCCCGAGGTCCTGCTCCGGACGCACCCGGTAGGGCACATCGCGCTCCCCCGACGTGTCCGGCACCAGGTACTCACCGCCCGGCACCGGCGGCATCGTCCCCTGCGGCAACAGCCGCGCCAGCGCCGGCCGGAGCCGCACCGCCTCGGCCACCACCGGATCCTCGTCCGCGCTCAGCGGGGACAGCGCCTCGGCGAAGGGCAGGTACGGCAGGCCGCCCTCCCGCACGTCCAGGCACCGCCCGATGAGCACGAGCGCGCCCCGGCCGGCGGCGTGGTCGGCCAGCTCGGACAACAGCCGTGTCTTGCCCACCCCGGCATCGCCCGACACGAGGACCGCACCGGCCTCACCACGCTCGGCCTCAGCGAAGGCAGCACGCAGCCGTCGCATCTCGTCAGCGCGGGCGACCAGCGGGATTCCGGAACCGAGGCGTGGCACGAGCATCATTCTGTCGCACCCCACCGACAAAACCGGCACTCTTTTCGTTCCGGGCGAACCACGCCCGGTCCTTACCGCGTCCGGACCAGCTCGACCGCGCTGGGGCGCCGCTGCTCGGGCACCCGAACCTCGGTCCTGGACCGCCGGAACCAGCGCCGGCCACCCGGACGGCTCGCCTTCTCCAGCTGCTCGCGGCGGTAAGCCACTTCGGCGAGCACCGCGTCGAACATCAACTCGCTACGCATGGGAGTCCCTCTTCCAGCTCGTCAGTTCCCTGGCGAACCTCAGAGTCGTCCTGAGGGCGACCTCCCGGCATCGGACGATCACCTCGTCCCGGACGCGAAACGACCCCTTACCCCGCCTCATCCCCTGCGTGGCGGTGTAAGGGGTCGTCCAGGCGACCTCAGGCGCGGTCGAGCGCACCCACGGCGCGGAGCAGCCCGCGCCAGCTCTTGGCGGACACGTGCAGCTCGCCCCCGCCCGGGTTCTTGGAATCGCGCACGCCGACACCCCCGGCGATCATCGCGACCTCAACACAGTCGTTTCCGCCGCCGCTGTGGCTGCTCTTGCGCCACACCGGGGCGATCGGCTCCACATGGGACATCTCTCCCCGCTCCTTACTTCCCAAGGGACATACGTACGACGCGACCGCTATCCGGAATAACGTTCGGCGGCCGCGGCGATCACCTCGACCGAGTCGTCCGGTTTGAGCGCCGTCGCACGCAAATGATCGAACATGAGGATATAGCGGCGCACATCGGGTGGCAGCTCGAGGAAAAAGCCACCCGAGGTGCTGTCGACGTACACGACATCGGGATCGGCCTGCTCCGGGAATCCGAGGATCAGGAACGGTCCCTCCATCCCAGGATGGGCGCCCGCTCCGAACGGGACCACCTGGATGGTGACGTGCGGCAGCTGCGCGACGGCCAGCAACCGGTCGGCCTGATGCGCCATCACCTCCGGTCCGCCGACGATGCGGTGCAGCACCGCCTCGTCGATGACGGCCCAGTATTCCGGCGGGTTCGGTTCGAGCAGCAGCTGCTGGCGCGCGGTGCGCGCGGCGACCCGGCGCTGGATGTCGGACTCGTCGGCGTCCGGCCGCATCGCGCGGATGACGGCCCGCGCGTACGGCTCGGTCTGCAGCAGGCCGGGCACGAGCAGCGCCTGGAACGCCCGCAGTGAGCTGGCGTCGGCCTCCAGCCCGACGAAGGTGCCGGTGAAGACCTCCTTGTAGGCCTGCCACCACCCCGGTTTGCGCGCTTCTCTGGCAAGCTGGACGAGCGCCTCCCGCTCGTCGCCGGTCATGCCGTACAGCTCGAGCATGTCCCGCGCGTCCCGCGGCGTGACGCCGACGTGCCCGGTCTCGATGCGGCTGATCTTCGATGCCGAACATTCGAGCTTCTCGGCGACCTCGTCGATGGTGAGGTCGGCGGCCTCACGCAAACGCCGCAGTTCGCTCGCCAGCCGCCGTCGGCGAATCGTAGGACCCTGACCCCGACTCATGTGCGCTCCTCCACTCCGGCCCGCGCATTCCCCCCGGCGGCTCGTGGACAACCTGCTCAATCTAACCAGCCGAATCCGGAAATCCGACCCGGCCGGGCTCACCCCGTTGAGGTATCTTCGGCGATTGCCGGTCTGCAAATTGCATAATGCCGAGGTAATCTTGGTCCCCGCGAACTGAACCATACCCAGGAGGCGGCGTGCTCGACCGCGACACCATCGTCGGTCCACTGCAGACGTCCGTGCAGCGCCGGCTGGACGATCTCAGCCGATCGGTGGACACTGCCGACCGCGACCAGGCCGCCGACCTCGCCGCCTGGGAGATCCCTCGCCTGGTTCAGGCCCTGCGCGCCACCCTGGCCACGCATGCCCCGGACGCGCGCGGCCATTGCCCCGTCTGCCGCGGCCGCATGTCGCGGCTGTTCTTCCGGCGCCGCGGACGGACACCGTGCCGCGCCTATCTGGCGGCGCAACTCAGCCTGGGGCCGGGGATCGAGGACGTCGTACGGCCGCGGACGAAGCACCTCCGCCGGCGGCGTGCCGCGTCGCTGAGCCCGCTCGCCTGAGCGACACGGCCCGGAAGCCTCAGTCGCCCTGACCGTTCGGGCGCATCACCCGCAGCAGGCCCTCCTGCACCACGGTCGCGATCAGGCTGCCGTCCCGGCCGAAGAACCGGCCGGTGGCCAGCCCGCGCCCGCCGGACGCCGAGGGCGATTCCGTGTCGTAGAGGAACCACTCGTCGGCGCGGAAGGGCCGGTGGAACCACAGCGCGTGGTCCAGGCTCGCGCCCAGCACGCGGTCCAGGTCCCAGTACACGCCGTGCCGGGCCAGTGGTGAGTCGAGCAGCGTCATGTCGGAGGCGTAGGTCAGGACGCACACGTGCAGCAGCGGGTCGTCCGGGAGGACCCCGTCCGCCCGCATCCACACCTGGTTGCGGTCCGGTCGCTCGCCGGTCTGCCTGGTCACCCACGGCGGGTCGTTGACGTAGCGGAGGTCGATCGGGCGGGGGCGCTTGCGGACGTCCGGCACGCCCTGCGGGAACTCGCGGATTCGCTCGCCGTAGGTCGGGAGCGTCTCCGGGTCCGGCACGCCGGGCATCGGGTCCGCGTGCTCGAGTCCCGCCTCGGTCTTCTGGAACGACGCCGACAGAGCGAAGATCGCCTTGCCGTGCTGGACCGCCACCACACGCCGGGTGGTGAAGGACCGGCCGTCGCGGATGCGGTCGACCTCGTAGACGATCGGGACCCGCGGATCGCCACCGCGGATGAAGTACGCGTGCAGCGAGTGCACCTTCCGCTCCGGCGGCACGGTGCGCCCGGCGGCGACCAGCGCCTGCCCGGCGACCTGGCCGCCGAACACGCGCACCGGCGAGTGCGGCGGGCTCACCCCGCGGAAGATGTCCTCCTCGATGCGCTCGAGGTCCAGCAGCGCGACGAGGTTGTCGAGCACCGACTGCCCGCCGGCGCCCTCCTGGACGTCGAGTCCCGCGGCCGCGTCCCGCGCCAGCTCAGTCATGTGAGAAGCCTACGGGCCACGGGCATTTCCGACGTCTCAGGCGTGGTCGTCCTCACCGAGCTTGTGCACGCGGATCAGGTTGGTCGACCCGACGGTCCCCGGCGGCGAGCCGGCCACGATGACGACCAGGTCACCGGCCTGATACCGGCCGGTCCTCAGCATCGCGAGGTCGACCTGGTTGATCATGCGGTCGGTGGAGTCCACCTCGGGCACCAACTCGGTGTGCGTGCCCCAGGTCAGCGACAGCTGGCTGCGCACGCTCTCCTCGGGCGTGAACGCCAGCAGCGGCAGCCGCGTGTGCAGGCGCGCGAGGCGGCGAACGGTGTCCCCAGACTGCGTGAACGCGACCAGGGCCTTCGCGTTGAGCCGTTCACCGATGTCCTTCGCCGCATAGGAGATGACACCCCGCTTGGTGCGCGGCACGTGGGACAGCGGCGGCACCGTCGGGGTGTCGGCCTCGACGGCCTCCACGATCCGCGACATGGTCAGCACGGTCTCGATCGGGTAGCGGCCCACGCTGGTCTCACCGGAGAGCATGACCGCGTCGGCGCCGTCGAGCACCGCGTTGGCCACGTCGGAGGCCTCGGCCCGCGTCGGACGGGAGTTGTTGATCATCGAGTCGAGCATCTGGGTGGCCACGATGACCGGCTTCGCGTTCTCCCTGGCGATCTGGATCGCGCGCTTCTGCACCAGCGGCACCTGCTCCAGCGGGAGCTCGACGCCCAGGTCGCCGCGGGCGACCATCACGCCGTCGAAGGCCAGCACGATGGCCTCGAGGTTGTAGACCGCCTCGGGCTTCTCCAGCTTCGCGATGACCGGGCGGCGACCCTTGCCCACCCGGTCCATCACCTGGTGGACCAGGTCGATGTCGGCGGGCGAGCGGACGAAGGAGAGCGCGATGAAGTCGGCGCCCAGCTCGAGCGCGAACTCCAGGTCCTCGATGTCCTTGTCCGACAGCGCGGGCACGGAGACGTCCATTCCCGGCAGCGACACGCCCTTGTTGTTGCTGACCGGGCCACCCTCGGTGACCTCGCAGACCACGTCCGGACCCTCGACACCCTTGACGACCAGGCCCACCTTGCCGTCGTCGACGAGCAGGCGGTCGCCCGGCTTGGCGTCCTTGGCCAGGCCCTTGTAGGTGGTCGACACCCGGTCGTGGGTGCCGGCGACATCCTCGACGGTGATGCGCACGACGTCACCGGTGCGCCATTCGACCGGGCCGCCGGCGAAGGTGCCGAGCCGGATCTTCGGCCCCTGCAGGTCGGCGAGGATGCCGACCGCGCGCCCGGTCTCGGCCGCGGCTTCCCGGATCAGGTCGTACACCTGCTTGTGGTCGCCGTGGCTGCCGTGGCTGAAGTTCAGCCGCGCCACGTCCATCCCGGCGTCGACAAGGGCTCGCACCTTGTCCGCGGTGGCGGTCGCGGGGCCCATAGTACAAACGATCTTCGCGCGTCGGCTCACGTCCCCATAGCGTAGTCGCTCCGGCCGCGCACGTCTGTACCGATCTCTCAAACGGTTCAGGAAAGTTCACCAGGAGGTCGTCCACGCGCCCGCCGGAAGCTGGATGACCGGTTCCCGGCGACTTCACCCGATTCGGGGAGACCGGGTCACCGCCGGGGTTTCTCGCTCACGCCGACGTGGTCGCGGGCCCACTCGTTGAGCGGCCGCAGCTGCTGCCAGGCCTTGCGCACGCGATCGAGGCAGGCGCGCTCGTGCAGGGTGTCGTCGGGCTCCCAGGTGCGGACCGCGTACAGCGAGCGGTGCTTGAGCAGCTCCAGGCGCGGGTGGTCGTCGGCGAACCCGCGCGGCTTGGTCTTCATCGTGTCGCCCGCGATGGTCCAGCCGGCTCGGCGCAGCTTCGCCAGGATGTCGTCGAGCGCCTTGCCGTGGATCTCGGTGCCGACCGCCTGCCGGAAGCGGGCCAGCTGATCGGACTGCAGGTGGAAGCAGCCGCCGCCGGCGCGCATCCCGGCCGAGGAGACCTCGACGTAGTAGGCGCCACCACCCCGGCCCTGCTCGACGACGCCGCCGCAGTGGGTCTTGTACGGGGTCTTGTCGTGGGAGAAGCGCACATCGCGGTAGGGGCGGAACACCTTGCCCTCGCCGAAACCGGGCCCGAACTCCGGTGTCAGCTCGGCGAGCAACGCCTCCATCGGGCCGCGTACGTCGGACCGGTAGACCTCGACGTGGTCCTCCCAGTACGCCTTCGAGTTGTCGGCGCTCAGGCCGTCGTAGAACTCGACGACGTACTCCCCGAATCCCGCGAACTTCGTCACAGCGCCACCATAATCGCCGGGCGGGGCGCGCCGTGGCTCAGCCGAAGAACACCTCGGCCTCCTCGTAGCGCTCCGGCGGCACGGTCTTCAGCTCCGCCGTCGCCTCGGCGAGCTTGACCCGCACGATGTCGGTGCCGCGAAGCGCCACCATGGTGCCGAAGTCGCCGTCCGCGACCGCGTCGACGGCGTGCAGGCCGAACCGCGTCGCGAGCACCCGGTCGTAGGCCGTCGGCGTGCCGCCGCGCTGGGTGTGCCCGAGCACGACCGCACGCGACTCCTTGCCGGTGCGCGCCGCGATCTCGTCGGCGAGCCAGGTGCCGACGCCGCCCAGCTGGACGTGCCCGAACGCGTCCTTCTCACCGGTCTTGAGCAGCTCGGCACCACCCTCCGGGGTCGCGCCCTCGGCGACCACGATGATCGGCGCGTACATCCGCTCGAAGCGGCGCTCGACCCACTCGACGACCTGTTCGACGGAGAACGGCCGCTCCGGGACGAGGATGACATTGGCGCCGCCGGCGAGGCCGGCGTGCAGCGCGATCCAGCCCGCGTGGCGGCCCATGACCTCGACGACCATCGCGCGGTAGTGCGATTCGGCGGTGGTGCGCAGCCGGTCGATCGACTCGGTGGCGATGTGCACCGCCGTGTCGAAGCCGAAGGTGTAGTCGGTGGCGGCGAGGTCGTTGTCGATGGTCTTGGGCACGCCGACCACCCCGACGCCGTCGTCGGTCAGCTTCTTGGCGACCCCCAGCGTGTCCTCGCCGCCGATCGCGATGAGGGCGTCGACGCGCTGCTCGGCCAGCACCGACTTGATTCGCTCGACGCCACCCTCCTCCTGGTACGGGTTGGTCCGGGAGGAGCCGAGGATGGTGCCGCCGCGGTTGAGGATCTCCTCGACGTCGCCGAGACCGAGCGGACGGCTCTCGCCGGTCAGCGGGCCGCGCCAACCAGAGCGGAAGCCCACGATCTCCCAGCGGTGCGTCTCGATGCCCTTGCGGACCACCGCGCGGATCACCGCGTTGAGTCCGGGGCAGTCGCCGCCACCGGTCAGCACGCCGACACGCATCTGATCAGACCTCCGAAAAGTTGTGCTGGTCACACTTGGCGATCGCCAGAGTAGCCGTAGTCACCCTTGATCGGTAAAGCGGTCCGGGCGGGTGCTAGGGTGTCGATCGTGCAGCGCTATTTTTGGTTTAGCGGGCCGGCCCTGGGTGGGCCAGCCGGCGGCCTCGCTGCGCGCTGACCTTCCACCCTGGAGCCGGATGATCGACCGGCTCGACAGGGAATCACGCGGGCCGGTCACCGAAAGGAACCCCCCGCAATGACCCTCAGCGCAGGCCCCGCGGACACCACCGAAGGCCTCGACAACCAGCGCACTCTCGGCGTGAGCCCGCTGATCTCGCCCGCCCTGCTCCGGCAGGAGCTCCCGGTGGACGCGGCGATCGCCAAGACGGTCGCGCAGGGCCGAGCCGCCGCCGTCGACATCCTGGGTGGCGCGGACGACCGGCTGATCGTCGTGGTCGGCCCGTGCTCGGTGCACGACCCCGCTGCCGCCCTCGACTACGCCCACCGCCTGGCCGAGCACGCCGCGGGCGTGCGCGACGAGCTGCACGTGATCATGCGGGTGTACTTCGAGAAGCCGCGCACCACGCTGGGCTGGAAGGGCTTGATCAACGATCCGGACCTGGACGGCAGCTACGCCGTCAACAAGGGCCTGCGGATGGCACGGAAGCTGCTGCTGGACATCTCCGCGCTGGGACTGCCGGTCGGGTGCGAGTTCCTCGACCCGATCACGCCGCAGTTCATCGCCGACACCGTGACGTGGGGCTCGATCGGCGCCCGGACCGCGGCCAGCCAGGTGCACCGGCAGCTGTGCAGCGCGCTGTCGATGCCGGTCGGCATCAAGAACTCCACCGAGGGCGACGTGCAGGTGGCGGTCGACGCGACGCGCGCGGCCGCGGCGAGCCACGTGTTCGCCGGGATCAACAACGACGGCCTGGCGGCGTTGTTCACGACGACGGGCAACCCGGACTGCCACGTCATCCTGCGCGGCGGCTCGGCCGGGCCGAACTACGACGCGGCGACGGTGGTCGACACCCTGGCGCGGCAGGCCAAGGCGGGCCTGCCGGAGCGCGTGATCATCGACGCGAGCCACGGCAACAGCGGTAAGGACCACGTCCGCCAGGGCGTCGTGGCCGGTGAGATCGCCGACCGGATCGCGGCCGGGGAACGCGGCATCGCCGGGATCATGCTGGAGAGCTTCCTGGCCGCCGGGCGGCAGGACCTCGTACTCGGGCGCGCGGAGGACCTGACCTACGGGCAGTCGATCACCGACGCCTGCCTGGATTGGGACAGCACGGCCGGTCTGCTGGACCGCCTGGCGGGCGCGGTGGCCGCGCGGCGCTGAACCCGCCGCACCGGCGGTGGGACATTTT
>Ga0081455_10000104_pt1 | contig 93372 bp, 97 predicted proteins | sample TabmetS3T2R1_FD_70207 | JGI IMG/M metagenome (GOLD analysis project Ga0081455, IMG submission 70207) | Tabebuia heterophylla rhizosphere microbial communities from the University of Puerto Rico - S3T2R1 | ecosystem: Host-associated > Plants > Roots > Rhizosphere ... | reverse complement strand
CTTTATCTTTCTTACGACTACTGTATCGCCTATAGCAACACCAGCATTATTTCGTACAAGACCATCAACACGAATTATTCCCTTACCTTCATCAGAAGGGTATAACGGCAGACACTTTGCCACAGTTCTCTTGTGGCTTTTACTCTTTTCCCCTCCTCTAATTTCAATTACATCTCCTGTAGAAGCGGTGAGAGAATCCATTGAGTCATAATCAATACGAGCTACTCCTCTGCCAACATCTCTAGTGTAAGCTTCTAGTATCTTCAGTGAAAATGTATCAGGCTGCACAGACTCTCTTTTATCTAACTACTTATACATTTTTTGGAAACTATTTTTATATGGGATTTACAAAGTACATGATAAGCGAATATCACCGCCGTATGACCAGGCCGCTGATGTTTTGAGCGTATCTTGTGTGGTCGTTAGTTTATGTAACGTTCTTTTACTTGACTCGGCCTTTGAAGACAGGTAACGGTAGGTTAGTATTGGGAGGATCAGTTGAGTTGAGGGATCTTCATTGACAACTCTTTGGTTCTATTTCTCAAGGTCACCTCTGTTACTCCTCCAGCATTAGCCACCTCAATTTGAGTCCGCGGCTGGTCGTGGTTTCTACATGAAAGATAAATGACAGCTCCTGCCAGTCCCATAGGATCTTTTCCAGCTGAAACTCCGCTTTTTGAAATCGCCCGCATATAATCGATCGCGGATCTCTTTGTTATTTCACTTACACCTAATTTGTTAGCTAGTTTTGCTACGCACTTGATCGGGTCGATCATAGGTACTTTCAGATCCAAATTCAAGACTATGAGTCTGTATGTGCGGGCTAGTTCCTTGTATGAAGTATTGCTTATGACTGCTATGTCGTTCAAAGTCCTAGTAATGCCAGCCTCTCTACACGCGATGTAAATCGACGCACCCAAAGCTGCATTTATAGTTCGGCCTTTAATCATACCCATCTCCTGAACTTTCCTATAAATATAGGCGGCTTTCTCGATGGTAGCGTGAGGTAACGACAGCTTTCCTTTCATTGCTTCAAGCTTGACAAATGCACTTTTAAGATTCCTATCCGTTGCAGACCTTGCTTGTAATCGGTAATCCCATGTCCTTAATCGTTCCATCATAATACGCATGGAATTATCTAGAGCCTGGCCGCTAGCGTCCTTATTCGGTTTGCCAATGATGGTGTACAGTCCTTTATCATGTCTAGCAAGAGTGTTTGGCATTCCCACCCTGCTCCTTTCGCGATCTTGTAACGCGTCAAATGATCGACGTTCTTGAACATTTTGTTGAGACACTCTATCTGACAGAACAACTCCGCAGTTGGTACATATTGTTTCACCAGAATCTGGGTCAGTTATAGTGAATTCGTAATCTGTATGATTCTTACATAATAACTTGTTTCTTAACACAAGATATATATATGCATTCCATATACTTAAATGACTCTAATCTGCGGGTCGCGTATGTTTATTCAGTTCATTTCCTATGATATCGCTCACGTCGATACCGTATTCGCAAAATGTTCGCCGAGTTCTGCCTCCACAATCCGGTATTTGTGACTGAAAACAGCATCTAAAGGACTCAGAAAGTCGTTATCAACTTTAGACATTGCCATCCCTTGTAATTGACACATTCTCACGGGGGGCGCCCAGCAATTTGGACACGTTTGTGTTAAATGTTTTTGGATACTGGTCTACTAAAGATTTGACGCTATTCGAGATGACATGCCTTAGACTGACCTCAAGCTATGAGGCTATGGGCCTCAAGATGAGGATTTCCGACTGAATTTCATAGGCTGAAGATCAATCTAACATGTTGTGAATTCTGATATTGATTTACCTCTGACCTCATAAGCAGGTGCACACAGAAATAATATTGCGCTACAGATAAAAAACCGATTCAATCTATACAGCTCTTTCGAAAGGCATTCTAATTTGGCTGACTATGTGGTTAAAAATCAATGGGATAAATTGCTTCACGACTACCAAGATGTAATTCTATGATCGCAGGAGATCATTTGAGCGACTTGCGATTTGACTGATGTCGTCACTTTTCAAGAAAATGCAATAAAGGGTGAATCATCTTCTAGAGGCTCAGCCTACCTTAGCTTCTCTATATCCTCTAAATGAGTTCTCAATGCTACTAATTGATCAGCCATCTCTCGATTTTCCTCAATTAGCACCTGGTTCTCATCATACAGCCTTTTCCGCAAGTTTTTTTCAGAATCTAAAGCCTCCTGTAGGATAACAATTCTTTCTCTTAATTCTGTAACGAAGGACACGCTCATCACAAGGTGACTGTGTGAATTAATTAAAAATTCAATACGATAATTTAGTGCGGCTAATTAATTGAAAAAATTAAGCTGATCGTTTTATCATCTGTTGCCTTGATCCATGGTAAAATCGACCAATAACAAAGGAGCATAAAATTAGCGTCACAATTCACAATAGTCGTAATTTCCACACAAACGTAGAATTTTAAAATGAATCAAATAATACTAAAATTTCTTTCTTCGAAAATTGAAATAGAAGCAATTTACCTTAGATTCAAAGCATGATACTATTGATGCGAAGACCTCTCCATCGAAGCGTGATAGTCCGACTGGAATTTGACCAAGCTGGTTAAGGGTAATGGATCCCGATAGCACAGCTATAATAGGGATAATCAAACTTTTTTGTATGGGCAAAAAGTTGTAAAAGGATATCACTCATAGCGCGGCTATTTAATCGCAATTAGTCAACATTTCAACGTAACATGTCAGGAGCTGAACCGGTTGCGCTTCGCAGAATTCTCAAATGAACTCGCACATTAGGTGTCCTAATAAGGTCCAATGTTGTTCAAGTGAAAGACGAAATCCATTCCATATTATTAGTCACATTTATAATTGCCAGTTACTACATTGATTAAGGATAAAGAAGGAGAATGAACTGATTGAGCCAGGATAACAATGGTAGAAATATCGATGATAGAGTAGTTGATCAACCTGTAAGAAGACGAAAAACTACTAAGAAAGGGATAATAATTACGGCTCTGATTGTAGCTGCTATTGTGGGCGCCAGTTTCATTGTGTACTTTATCCCATAGCATTTTTAAGGGTTCGCAATCTAATAGAGTTTTGTTGTGTTTTAGTTCTAGTAATCTAAATCCCTAAGCCATCCTTCGTTTAATAAATATCTATTTCAAATGATTTAACTCAGTAATAAATTTAGATGGGGTTAGTGTTTCAGAATGGATTGATTATTAGCACCTCGATGGTACTATTTTACGCTGCACTTCTTGCAGTAGTATCATTTAGTGTTTTGCTTTTGGAGCTTACCCTCACTAGAATCTTCTCTATTATTCTCTGGTATGACTATGCATTTATGGCCATTTCGATTGCTTTTTTTGGACTTGGTGTAGGTTCTCTTGTTGCTCATATCGCTAAGAATCGACTGCGAAAGGATATTCTCCCCGTCTATTTGGTGAAATCTTCTCTCGGTTTTGCAATCTCTATAGGTCTTTTCCTTCTTGTAACGAGCTACATCATTCCGCCTAGCGTCGATTATCTTTACCTATTCTACCTCACCTCATCGGTACCTTTCTTTTTTGCAGGTATTGCTATAGCTCTTATTTTCTATTCCAGACCCAGGGATATAAGTAAACTATATTTTCTTGATTTAATGGGATCAGCAGCTGCCGCGCTATTATTGGACCCGTTGCTTAGAGGTTTTGGCGCTGAATACACCCTAGTGTTTGTTTCTTTGTTGTTGTCCATGACTTGCGTGCTTGGATTATTTGTTATACGGAAAAATAATACTTACTTTTCTGTTCGCGCTGCCCGATTGTTAAAATTCAAAAGATACGTTATCGGATGGCGGGATCTGATCGCAAGCAACAGACAGCAATCTAATCCAGAACAAGCTCTAAATCACGGTACCTCCGTGATGAGGCACGAGAACAGAAAACAATTAATTAGATTGCTAGCCGTTTCGCTGGGACTTGTCATTATTTTTTCACTGATTCTGGCATTGAGTACCTCACACGCAAATTTGATCTCAATTAAACCAGGAGAGAAAAAAGGACTATATTATCAGCTTTCGAATCCAACTGGTTTTGAGCATCTTTTTACAGAGTGGAATTCGTTTTCAAGAATCGATGTTACCCGTCAAATACACAATACGAATCAATCTCAAAGCTTAGATACATCTGGAAGGTCCAGAGCTTTGGCTGCTATTGCAATAGACGCCGATGCAGACACACCAGTGATACGTTGGAATGGGACACCACAGGATCTGGAGTGGATTAAGCACTACATGGATTTCTTGCCCTATGAAATTTCAGAAACTAACTCAACCTTGGTAATCGGTAGTGGAGGAGGTGAAGACGTTCTTGTATCATTGGCAGGAGGGTCAAGGAATGTGACTGCTGTTGAAATTAATCCGTTAATTATTGAAGCAGCAAAACGGTTTGGCCCTGCCGCTGGCAACTTGTATGACCGTGATCAAGTTGAATTAGTAATAGATGAAGGGAGGAGATATCTAAGTGGTACTGATTCAAGATTCGACCTCATTATGATTAAATTAGTAGATTCATGGGCAGCTCAACTTGCAGGTGGATACGCTTTGTCTGAGAACTACCTATACACGGTAGAAGCATTCAAGCAATATTTTGAACATTTGAATAAAGATCATGGAATGTTAGTAATGATACGATGGAACATAGAATTGCCGAGGCTGATACCCTTGATCTATGAATCTCTTCGTGAGTTTGGAAATGAATCATCGATCGGGACAAGAAATAGGACAGAGGCTAGTGTCTTGGAGGAAAATCAAGAGATTCTAAAGAAGGTAATCATAGTGGAAAATGAACCCGGCCTATATTTTCTCCCCTCAAATGAAGGATCAATTTATCCAGTATTGGTGATGATAAAAGATAGTGCTTTTACGAAAGAAGAACTGGAAAATGTGAAACAGAGAGTTTCAGAAAGAAATGCTAAAACAATCCTGCTGCCCGCAGATTACTTGCAAACTGAATATGAAGAAGCTCTAACAAGCAATTTGGGATCGATTGGATTACTTGAGGGAAATGAAAATTCAAGCTTTTCTTCTCTTCCCTCACCCACTGATGATTCCCCTTTTTTCTTCGCAAGGGAAAGAGTCCCATCACAACTAATAGTATTACTCGCTACTGTACTTATTCTCTCTGGTGTCTTGTTTACTATTCTAATTTATTATTCTAAGTTAAACAAGGTTGATTTGGTATCGGTTCTACTGTCAAGGAGGTACTATTTAGTTTTTGCCACTTGTATTGGGTTTGGTTTCATGTTCTTTGAAATCACTTTGATCCAGAAATTTCTACTAATCCTGGGAACGCCAGTCTTAGCATTAACAGTCATTCTCTTCTCGATATTGGTTGCTACTGGAATGGGCTCTTACGCCAGTGGAAAGCTATTTCCCACTAGGCCTGATAAGGCCATTCTGATTTCTATCCCATTGCTAGTCATAATAACCACAGGTTACTATATCTTCATAAATGACATAATTTATCAGAGTATAGTTCTGCCCATCTATGAACGAATCACACTTAGCGTCGTCCTTCTTAGCCCATTGGGTTTTATAATGGGGTTCCAGTTTCCATCTATTATTCGCTTAGCAACTGCTTACAAGAGAAAGTATGCGGATGCGATACAGAGTCAAATTGGGACTAGTGGTAAATTTGCTGATTCAGATAGGCCTTCGTCAGACGATATCAATGGACCCGATGAACACATAGTTACGCTAATTTGGGGTGTTAACATTATTGCCTCGGTTCTAGGTTCAGTCCTAGCAGTAATCTCCTCGATGGTGGTGGGGCTTAACAATACTATGTTAGTGGGTATGGGGTTTTACGTGGGCGCATTTGTGACAATGTTTTTAATTTCATATGTACATCGTGATGAATAGGCCAATCTTTGGGTATGCTCACACTTGCGCCAGCTATCGAAAAAAAATTCGTCAATTAAATCAAGGAAAAATTTTCTTATGCAGTTCCTCCGCAAATATCTGGCGGGAGTACGACGTTATAATGTGACAGGCGGATTTGTTGTAAGAATGGCTAGCCGAGTTATAGCCTTCAAAATTATGACTAATAATTAAAATATCTGGCAAGTTTGAAAAGAGGTTCAGAAAAGTGATCTCGTCGTTCATTTTTATATAATTGTTATGAAACAAGAATCAAAATCAATGCTGTTAATAATAATGATATTCGTAATTATAGGTGCTTAATTATTGAACTACTGCTATGAAGAAACTGTTGAATAGATAAACAAGTATTTTGACCATTTCGTAGTCTTATTAGATTCATGTGAGTACCAACAGAAATATCCTACGTGCGAACATGCTGGAAGTTGATGTCATGATTTAAGCAATGTGTCTTTTGGGCCTTAAAGAATCAATTCTCGTGTAAGAAAACTGTACAACTTTCATTAGAGGATATTGTACAATATTTCCAAAACGATCCCCAGTATTCACTATTTTTTGTCAAAATTAGAGAAAATGAATAGTTGGTGTATTTTAGTAGCAAAACAAAAATAAATTTGTCTGAGGAATATTAAGGTGCACCCGGTTTCCATCAAATCCATCTACTTTTGATTTCGGAACCAGAAACTTATTTGTCTGGTATTGACCAAAATTTAAAACAATTATAGCATCTTTGAATTCTGCCACCACTCTACCACACAACGCTTGATCCGAGGTAGTCGCTTCACGCCTAGAATCTACTATAAGACTCCAATCGTCTATGTTATCAAATACAGATGACCGCTGCGTCAATATGACAAATTACTCATAGACCAATAGGTATTTGTGTAATGCCGATATCATCTATATATAAATTTACTAGAAGAGTATATTAGTATGTCCAAAATTACTTTTGCTATGGAATATAGAATTCAGGAACTGGAGATTCCTGATGGCCTCAAGGAGCTGTTGACAAGGTCAGGATTTACATTTGACTCTATTATCTCATCTGACGTTGATCATCTCGCATCATCACTTGGAATTGAACGTGATGTAGCAAAGATAATATTGGAAGCTGCTAAGAAACTCAAGAAAGATTAGGAGTCAGCCTGGCTGCACTGACTAATTGCAAATTCAAGATAAAATAGAACACCGTAGCTTGAAAGTGGAAAATCGTATGAATTCAAAGTAGTATGACATGCTTCAACTCTTTCCGGATTACGTCTGAATGGGATTATGCTTTTCTCTTATGCTATTGGAGGGTCAATCTCTCTTACGCTCAAGTTTTTAAAATCAAGAATAAGGTTATCAGTTCTAAATATCACAAAGGGACCAGGTTCGACGATAATTTGGTCCCTCATTTTTCCACAATCTGCACTAAAGAACTCTTCGTCTGAACTTCTTGAGTACCACCCTCCGTTGTCAATTATATCAGTGACCTTCTTCCAACTGTCATTATTATGGTCATCTAGATATGATTCTAATTTTACCGCAGTTTGATTATTCACCTGCATATCATAGATTACCACTTTCCATCCCACCCACCTATCCAAAATTGGCTTAGTGACAATATTCTTTGCCCGTTCATCGGTATATCCACCTGTATGCCATATCTCCTTCTTCCATCCTACTGAACCTTCATTGTGTAGCCCACCAACATAAGCAGTGCCCTCGCAAGGAACTTGAGAACTATGTCTCCCACTACGACCGATGAATGCCAAATCATCAATTTCTTCCGATTCGCTATTATTCGTCGCGGAGTTATTGGAAATCGAATCAAATGATGAAGTGGAGTTTACGTCGGTCGGTAGGCTCAATTTCGCATAGCCAGTGATTTCTACGTTCTTCCATTCGGTCATGTTCTGTGGAGTCTCCACAACAAGCCTAACGTGGGTTGAGTTAACTCTCCATGAACCATCATTTTGCCTTGTTAACTCAAAACCGTCCGTTTCACTAAAATGTGTACTGTTAGCTGGATTGGTCATATTTACGAACCATTCTCTACCTCCACTAGCTGTAGGGTATATTTCTGATACACCAAAAATATCCTTTTTGTCATTTGTAGAATTCGATTCTTGAACGCTAAATGCATCATTTTTGGCATCAGCGTCTGACAAAAATTCCGATTCCAAAGTGATGCCTAATTGGAATATTGCATATATTATAACAATAGTAAGAACAGAGTAATACTTAAGGGCGTTGCCTTTCACGTTATAGACGTTACTTATACTCCATTTAACCTGTTCGCTATTTGTTAGCGTACTTGCCATGTCTATAAACCTAAAGAGTTTAAGATGTGAACTGGCCATCTTATCTCGTGTAATGACCAAGGTAATTGCAATACACAAGAAAGTTTAAATCTCGTCAATTCAAATTGGCTGAAGGGTTCAAATTTCGCCAATCTAGTGAGGTCTGATTCTAAGCTTGCGGGATACCTTGTATTGCAGGACGGTTTGACGATGAAAGGCAACGGTTTCGGATACCCGACATTTACGGAAGGGGAGGTAGTTTTTAACACAGGCATGGTCGGATATACCGAAACATTAACTGATCCTTCATACAGAGGCCAGATTTTATGCCTGACTTATCCGCTGATTGGAAACTATGGTGTCCCTGATATCAACTTGAAAGATCAATTTGGGCTTCCAAGATTCTTCGAATCTATGTCCATTCAGGTTAGAGGATTGATCGTTCAGAATCTTTCACATATTGCAAGTCACTGGAGTTCTATCATGACCCTCGACGAATGGTTATATGAGCAAAAGATACCGGGAATATATGGAGTTGATACGCGTGAATTAACCAAACGACTCCGAGCAAATGGAGTAATGATGGGTGCAATAAACGTCAACACGATTGGCAGTTCAAAGAGGGCATGGAATTCTGCCAAAGTTGACGGGAAAATAAAGTCGAGATTCCTAGGAGCCAAGTTAAACTTGCTAGAGATAAAAGAGCGCCTTAAAGGTTCAAGTTATGAAGGAGTAAACTTTATGCCAGAAGTTTCGACTCAGGAAGCCAAGTTTTATGATCCTGTAGTCGAGGATATCAAAAACTCCAACAGGAAGAGAATAGTTCTGTTGGATACCGGAACGAAATTTAGTATTATCCGAAACATCTTGTCATTGGGATTCCCGGTTGTCGTTTTACCTTGGGATACTGATTATGATTCTATCAAGGCGTATGATCCAGCGGGAGTCGTAATAAGCAATGGACCAGGCGACCCAGAGACCTGCGCAGCGACTATCATTACGGCAAAAAAACTAATTGAAGAATCGATACCTACTCTAGGTATTTGTCTTGGTAATCAGATTCTGGCACTTGCGGCCGGGGCAATAACATATAAACTAAAATTTGGTCATCGAGGTCAAAATAAGCCGTGCATTAACAAGAACGATAATACTACTTACATAACGAGTCAGAATCACGGCTATGGAATAGATTCGTTGAGCCTACAAAGAACAGATTTCACTACTTGGTTTTACAATCCCGATGACAACACCATAGAAGGAATTCAACATAAATCCAAACCTGTCATTGGCGTACAATTTCACCCCGAGGCTTCTCCTGGGCCATATGATTGTATGTTTGTGTTTGAAAAATTTAGAGACATTATCAAGGACTGCGACAATCTGACCACTACCCATCGAGACAAGGCTCGTGGGAAGTCGAAATATTTAACATACTAACTTTACCCAAAGTATAGGTATGGAACCAGCCTATTAAATGGATACATGATTGATTTTAAATGCTGAAGCATGATGGAGTTATAGTTATTGTTGATAATGAGATTCAGTAAGGCGATCCAGTTCTTCAAAAGTTTGGGTAAACTATAGAACAAAAGAATACAGTAATATGGAACAAATCATGATTTAGTATTCTAGAAATGCTTCAAAATTTGGATGTAGAGCTTTCGATTCCTAAAGATTTATTCTCTGTTCAGCAGAATAACATTATTTGGGACGCCACGAAACTTGCGGAGGACTTGAGATTTGGGAAAACATGAAAATATCAAGAAAGTTTTAGTCCTAGGTAGCGGGGCAATTAAGATCGGAGAAGCAGGCGAAAGTCATTCGGTAAAGCGAAGACCGCCATTTCGATTACTCTGGTTCTCAATGCCTCAAAGCGTTAAAGGAAGATAACATAAACACACTACTAATTAACCCAAATATTGCAACTATTCAAACCGATAGCAGATTCGCGGACCGAGTATACCTCTTACCTGTTAACCTTGAATATGTAACAAGCATACTTGAGCTTGAACGCCCAGATTCGATAATGTTGAGTTTCGGGGGACAGACAGCGTTAAACTGTGGAGTTGCGCTGGAAAATAGTGGGATCCTCAAGAAATATGGGATAAAGGTTTTAGGCACTCAAATTCATGGTATTCAAAATACCGAAGATAGACAACTTTTCAAGGATAATATGGCAGAATGTGGACTTCCAGTCCTTGAAAGCTCATCGGCGAACTCTATTGAGGAGTCCCAAAAAATTGCCGAGCGAATAGGATATCCAGTAATCATTAGGGTGGCTTATACGTTGGGCGGACGAGGCGGCGGAGTTGCCTATAATGCTTACGAACTACAGGAGATAGCACACCGAGGACTAGCACTTAGCGTAGTTCGGCAAGTTCTAATAGAAAAATACGTAGGATCCTGGAAGCAAATTGAATACGAAGTAATGCGAGATCACCACGGAAACAGTGTAATAATATGTAATATGGAAAACGTTCTAGCCATGAAGGTTCACACAGGGGATAACATAGTCGTAGCTCCTTCGCAGACACTAAACAACTACGAATATCATGTACTTCGGAGTGCTGCATTGAAAGCTACTAAGAAATGTGATATCATCGGTGAGTGCAATATTCAGTTTGGGCTTGATCCTGGTTCTGAGAATTATTGCGTTATTGAAGTAAATGCACGATTATCTAGATCCTCCGCATTGGCCAGCAAGGCTACCGGATACCCGTTGGCGTACATGGCCGCAAAGATAAGCTTGGGGTACTCACTCCCCGAATTAGTTAACACTGTCACGAAAGCTACTACTGCATGTTTTGAGCCTTCGTTGGATTATATTGTGCTGAAAATGCCTAGATGGGATTTCAAGAAATTCGAATTGGTAAAAAAGAGGCTTGGCAGCACAATGAAATCAGTTGGGGAGGTAATGGCAATTGGCAGGAGCTTTGAAGAGGTAATTCAAAAGGCAGTCAGAATGTGCGACAATGGAAAGCATGGCCTCGTTTCCAATTCTAGGATTGATAGCAATGGGTCAGATGGCAATAATTTTTCTTCCGCATATGTTTCTGATGAAAGGTATGACGTAACTAATATAGGTCAGCAGAAAATGCTGCTTCCAGCGTCAGGAAAGAGAGCAGGGATTGGTTCGAATAATGCTTTGGATTTAAATTCGCCGGAAAGCACAAGTGATCTACGTAGTGCAGATACAAATTCTCAATACGATAAACAGTTGCCTTACTTGTCTTCATCAATAGGAAATAGTTCTGATGAGGGTAATATCAATAGTAGTAGTAATGGCTATGCTAATTGCATTGATGATAGTAGTATAAATGTAGAGGATCATGAGATTGAATCCATTGAACAATCTCTATTATATCCAACAGATGAGATCCTCTTTGATGTAGTAAGAGCGTTGAATGTGGGCATGTCAGTGGACCGCGTCAACTCACTCTCGTCAATAGATCCTTGGTTCATAAACAAGATACAATCAATAGTCAGAACTGAAAAGAAGTTAAGAACTTCGACTCTAAATAAGAAAATATTGCTGGAAGCGAAGAAAATGGGATTCTCAGACATCCAAATTGCCAACTGCTGTAACATCGACGAGATTGATGTTAGATCACTGAGAAAGAAGTTGATGATCCAGCCAGTTACCAAACAAATAGATACTTTAGCTGCTGAATGGCCAGCAAAGACAAACTATCTTTATCTCACCTACGGCGGTCAATTTGATGATGTTCATTATGTTCCAAAAATAAAGTACAGAAAATTCATATCCAGTATGCAGGCTAGCAAGCCACTAGCAAAGAATAAGCCTTCAAAGGTGATAGTCCTAGGTGCTGGACCATACAGGATAGGCAGCAGTGTAGAATTTGATTGGGGCACCGTAAATATGGTATGGGGCCTAAAGGACAACGGTTGTAACGAGGTCATTATCATCAATTGTAACCCTGAAACCGTCTCCACCGATTATGATATTTGTGACCGCTTGTATTTCGAAGAGCTAACATACGAGAGGGTAATGGACATTTGTGAAAGAGAAAATTCTGATGGAATAGTAACTTGCGTGGGGGGCCAGACTGCAAATATACTAACTCCAAGATTAGCAGCTGCAAACATGAATATTGTAGGAACATCTGCCGCAAGTGTAGACCAAGGCGAGGATCGATCCAAGTTTGGGAAGCTGCTTGACTCGTTGGATATAAGACAGCCAGCTTGGAAAAAATTTACGAGTTTAGATGAAGCAAGAACATTTGCAGAGTTTGTGAAATACCCACTGCTCGTTAGACCTTCTTATGTGCTTAGTGGCGCGGCAATGAAAGTTGTTTGGACCCCTGAGCAGTTAAAGAAATACTTGACTGAGGCGACAAATGTAAGCCCTGATCACCCAATTGTTATGACAAAGTTTTTGGAAGACGCTTCAGAAGTGGAAGTTGATGCGGTAGGAGACGGACAGACCGTAGTAATTGGTTCGGTTATCGAACACATTGACAACGCTGGCGTACACTCAGGAGACGCGATGATGTGCATTCCTCCTTGGAGACTAGATAGGGAAACTATAGAGACGATCACTGAATATAGTAAAAGAATCGGCGTGGCCATGAAAATAATTGGACCTTTCAATATACAATTTTTGGTAAAGAAAGGCCAGGTATTCGTAATAGAAGCCAATATCCGCGCTTCTAGGTCGATGCCATTCGTATCAAAATTTACTGGTCTAAATTTAATTTCACTGGCTGCTCAAGCCATGATAGGAAAAAAATTGCCTGATGATCGTAGCGATAGTTGGTTAAGAAAGTCTGGTTTTGGCATAAAAGTTCCTCAATTTTCTTTTATGCAGCTCGATGGCGCAGATATTGTCCTTGGCGTTGAAATGCAATCTACAGGGGAAGTAGCCTGTTTTGGGTCAAGTTTTCACGACGCACTTTCGAAAGCCTACATTGCGGCCGGATTCAACCTACCACTAAGTGGCAGAGTTTTGATAACTGCCGGAGGACCTACTAACAAGGAAAAAATCCTTCCTCTTATACGAAAGATCGGCGACATGGGGTACTCCATAATGGCTACAGAACACACCGCAGATTTTATAGAAAATTTCAATATTCGCCCAGTTGAGAGAGTATACAAGATTAGCGAACCACTAAGAAAACCTAATATTTCAGAGATGCTTTTTAAACGTCAAATCGATTTCATTATTAATATTCCATCCACATCTACAGTTGAGCGATACGTTGGGATGCTAGGTGATGAATATCAGATACGAAGGAAGGCTGTCGAGCTCGGAATACCTGTTTTGACCACGGTCGAGTCTGCCTTCACATTCATTAATACACTTGAATGGATTAGGACTCACACAACTACATTTGACTACTTAAGACCCTACAATGAATCTTAGACCGATTAGAATTCGATTAAAACAATTAAAGATCGTTAATTGAATTGCCCATCTTTCAATTTGCGAATTAATCAAGTTACGAATGGGAGCAACCTTTCATCTCCCAATACGTATCCGTCCAAACAAACTACTAGTGCCTGCTTAACATAGTCATAAGATTTCGTTGCGTTTCTAATAATAGGGGACAAAGAAACAGTAGTGTTCTTTTTTTTAGAGTCACTAGAGGGAGTGATAAATCGGTTAATAGAAGGCATAGTTACTAAATCGAGGTACCCTTCTTCATTTTTGAAAACAGAACCTTTCTTAACTCTTAGAAATATCCAAACGCGTTGACCGTTTAGGTTGCTATCGGGCTTCTTTATAACTGGATGCAGATGTCCCATTACTATTTTATTAACTGCGGATTTTTTACGAGATGGCATTGTATGACCATGTATGAAGAGTGTATCGCCAATCGTAATCCCTGTTGGACTAGCTACTGACACCTCGGCCGGCGACAAACTTTCGATCTTCACATCATGATTTCCAGGTATTAGATAGACATGATAATTGTTAGTAAGATCCTTCAGGAACCGAGGTATATGATACCATTCAATAGAGTTAGTATTTACAATTGAATCTTTGATGTCTCCAAGCAATATTATTCCATCTGGATTGAAACCTCTTACAATCGCTTGTATTTCTGATATTATTTGTTGGGTAAAGAATTTCGAATCTATTTGAATCCCCTTCTTCACAAGGTCATACTCGAAGCCTAAGTGAAGATCTGTGACGACGAGGTACTTCTTTAGAGAATTACTCGGCCCATGACAATACTTAAACGACAAAGCAGCATGCGGAGGTATGATTTCGATGCTCGTAGTAACATCCTTTCATTCAAGAACCGCTCTAATATGCTTTCCTTTGTTATCATTGACAATTTCACAGCAAGCTCCTTGAAACGAAGTCGTCTAGCGCAATACAGAGCTGCTGAATCAGAATTCAACTGAGGACTAGATCACATGTTCTTTGTTGCAATTTCAATTAAACGAATTAACACGCCAACACTACAATAAAAAGGTGAATAAACCCAAAATCATGTCCGAAAGTGTCATTGAGAGATTTGAACTGCATTTACACATCCATGTTGTCCAGGTCTGGATGTTACCCTTGCAACACCTAACTCAGTTTGAATTATCGCTCCCTTGTTAACTACTCCTCTTCTTTCGTAATCCCTATTTGCAGGATTCCTAATTACCTGAGAAATACTGGTCTTCTGAGTCTTTCGAGTTTCAGGATTTGTTATATTGGCGAATTGTGAGCTCTTCAATGCGGTCTTATAATTTCCACCCCTGGTCCGTCGCGAAACAGAGATATTTTTACCCACTAAGGCCTCATTAGGATATCGATCGGTTTCGTATTTTTTTCGACTTCTAGAAGGAGTAATTTTTCCCCCGGTGTATTTTCTTCCTCTGAGGTTCTCTATTGACTTCCGCATAATAGACCATCGTCCAAAAGGGGTAATTTAATACTTTACAATACACAGGATTCCTTCAGGGAATGAATCATAAGTATATGTATCTAAGAACTATGGTTTACCAGAAGTGACCAAATTTCTTTTCAGCAAATCTATGCTCGGAATTCCAAAATAGCTTACAAATTTTTCAGTTGTTTTGTATACCTTTATCCTGCCTAACGCATCGTGCTTAACAAATCCGTGACTACGTAATTCCTTTAGATGCGAGTATACTTGAGAACCTCTAATTCGTAACAACCTAGTAGATGTAACTGGTTGCTCGTATGCAATATAAGATAAGGTTTTCAGTGATGCTTGTGACAAAATAGGCTGATGCGAAAACTTTCTAACAATTGATAAATAGACGGGCTTCACCTGCAAGACGAAAGTACCGTCTTCCAACTTAGCAATTTCTAAAGCCTTTAGCTGAGAGTTAATTATGTTCATTAAATCCTTGATGATTTGAATAGTTCTTTCTCTTGACGTAATACCTGAAGCCCTTACAAGCTCATCTACTGACATCGGTTTCCCAGAACAATAAAGGGCTACCTCAATACGGGCCCTAATCTCATCTTGCAAAAGACCATTCTCTCTCGTTTTCATCTCAGTGATTTCGCTACTCCTACGGCGAACCGTCGAGTACCCTGCACAAGAGGATATCTTCGCTATCATTAGTCTCTTCTATATGGATACTTCCCTTCAAGGCCAAATACAACATTGCCAGGAAGCATCTCGCGCTCGAAAGCGGATCCATTTCCGCGATCAAATTGCTGAATAATTCGCTTTTCTGTTTGAGAAGCCTACTTCGAATCATCGTTTCAAACTGCGCCAAGATTTCTTCTATCTTTACGAAGTATTCATCAAATGAAAAGTCCTCGACTGGTTCTAAATTAATACGTGGTTTACGTGACCCTGAGTCGGTGAGGGATGATACCATGCTCTCTAGCACAGACAGAAGCTCTTGTAGGGAAACAGGATAGCTTGTCTCGTATCGAAATGGTATTGTTATAGGGCTTAGATTCTCAATAGGAATTTCATCTCCATGGCTTGGGGGTTTGCTTCTCTTTTCGGCCAAAGTTTGCAACTTGAAAATGCTTTCCACTTTTATTCTGTGAATCATCGACGAAGTCAAGGCAGCAACACCGCAAATTCTCAAGTCCTTGTATTGGATTCTTTGAAGAATATCCAACAACATTCTCAACATTAATGCCACATCGATATCCCAGGCATTTCGCTTCAAGATGAGAGAGGGATTAAACAAAACATCAATGGGAGGCTCAGAAAGCTTTCTTCTTTCATTTTCAGAGATAGTATCTTCCGCCAAACTTTGATTTTCTCCTGTTCTAGACATTGTTCCTTACTATTCCGTTTCACAATCTTATCTTTGATTTATATATATTAGTGTTCAAATTTTACAATCTTCACCAATGAGTGACATAATGTTTAATTTCATGATTTGCGTCGTACTGTCTAAATTATTGGTGAACTATTATAGGCTATTAGACTAATGACTTCATTTAAATAGCCAAATATCGTTATAGTAGAAGTTGGGAAGCCAGGCACAAAGCAATAAGGTACGGGCTGAGATTAAGTTTCCACTAATACTTATTCATACACCTTATGGACTAAATTTTTTCGATAAAGTGGCAGGCAGTAAAATCGCCAAGATCTATGCGAGATTCAATACGTATCTTATGCCACTCATAACTGCCCTAGCCGTATTTTTGATAGTAGGTTCGCTGATGGTTCTCTTTTCCAATGGAGCCGCTCGTGAAGGAGTTAGAGATATAGGACCTCAATCGAACCTGCTTATCCCAGGCCTAAACCCTTACTTGCCATGGACTTATGGCTGGATTGCCTTAGTACTAACGATTGTCATTCATGAGGCAGGACACGGAATCGTAGCTAGGGTATATGGTGTGAAGGTGGAGTCTACGGGATTAGTGCTTATTTTGGGTATCCCTATCGGAGCATTTGTTAATATAGAAAGGGAAGAGTTGGCTAGAACCAAATTAAAGGAAAAGAGTGCAATTCTCACGGCAGGCCCCATGAACAATATGATAGTAGCTGGACTCTCTCTCGGTCTGCTCTATATGGTTGTCTTATCGTTGGCTCCCTTGCCACAACCGGAAGACGCCCAATATGGAGTAGAGATTATGACTGTGGGAGATGCTTCACTTGCTAGTTCGATTGGTATGAAGAAAGGAGATGTTATTGTGGATATTGGAGGCGACAGAGTAAAGCACATTGAGGATTTGAGTAGTCTTCTTCAGTCAAATCTAGGAAATAGGGTGGCAATCACATGGAAAGACGCTGGTGGCCAAGAAGTTACAAAGATTGCATCGATTCCAGCTAGTGTGCAACCCAACACAGGCATCCTTGGCGTTACGATCACGAATGTATCACCAGATCCTGAATTCGTTCTTAGTCGATACAAGAGTGCCTTTGGATCAAACCCCATTGCGATTCTTCTTCCACCGACTATGGCCGAAGGTTCAGTGCCTTATTCGGATCTAATGGCGTCCAAATATTCGTCAACGCTTGGTCCAGCTTTTCCAATTATTGCTAATTTTCTATTTTGGTTATGGTTCATTAATTTTAACGTAGGCATCTTCAACGCATTGCCTATAGGCCCTCTTGACGGAGGACAGTTGTACAATTCACTGATCGAAAGAAAAGTTGGTGCTGGTTCTACCCGTTTTCGAAACGCATCTCTAATCCTGACGCTTGTGATGGTATTGATAGTAGTTGTATCCTTTGTATTACCATGGGTTCTAAGATAACATGGCGAATGGCAAGGATCCAAACATGTCATGTTTATCTATTCCCAATACCCGCATATACACAATTGGAAGGTCACTATACCAAAGATGATTCTGTATGGACTAGCAAAGATTAATTATACACAGGATTTGAAAACGTGTTATCTAAGGAAACTAATATTTGAAACCGCTTCAAATAGATGATGGTGGATGAAAATGCATACTAGTGGTGATAGAGAAGAACATTTTCCGCAAATTAGTGAATATGAACATACTGAACACATTTTCTTTGAACTAGCAAGCGAACATAGACTGCAGATCTTGTTTAAATTGCATAATGAGAAGACAAAACTGGCCAAGCTTGCACGAGATCTGGATGTAACAATGCAAGAGGTACATCGAAATCTAAACAGACTGTTTGAGGCAGGACTGATCGAGAAAGACTCGGGAGGCAATTTCTCACTTTCCACTTTTGGGAATATCATCATTAGGCAAATTTCGACCTTTAGTTTTTTGTCTACATATCAGAACTACTTTTCAGAACATATTGCTGGAGATATACCGATGAAGTTCATTTACAGAATAGGGGCCCTAAATAAATGTGAATTCATAAACGGTCTTGTTGCTGTAATTGAGAGATGGAAAAAGATGTACGAAGAGTCTGAAGAGTACGTCTGTGCAATGTTACCACAAATTCCGCTAGAGCTGATTGAAGCGATTCTACCCCGCATCAAGAGTAAGAAATTAAAGTTTAGCTATATTCTCCCCCAAAATGCGCTAGTTCCCAGAAAGCGTATGGAACTGCTTAGACAAGTTGGCTATCAGGACTTGCTAAAAAGCGGCGAAGTAGAACGAAGGATGATCGACAGAATACAAGTTGCTGTAGTTCTGAATGAACGACAAGCTACCGTGATTTTCCCCAACTCTAAGGGGGTAACCGATATGACTTCAATGTTTTACAGTAATGGCTCAATCGATCGTGAGGGACTTTTCCATGACTGGTGTCTCGATTTTTTCAGATATAATTGGTACAACTCAAAATCGTTTGACGAGAGTAAGTTAGTGGAAGTATAGAATTACAAAGCCTATTCTTGAACGGTTACAAGTGGTACTCATCGTGAAGAACCAACAAACAATCCAGTTCGCTGAAAACCTAAGATGGAAGTCACGTATCAAGAACATATATTAATGGTTTAGACGCGTATTTAATTGCCCATTCTGGTAGGATACCCTTTGGCTAGAACTTTAAGTTGACAGTATAATACCTTAGCGGGCTGGGAATGAATAAATTTGAAAGAAGATAGTGTTTCGGAGGATGATTTCAAGCTTAATAATATCCCGAATGCGAAATCAGTGATTCACAAATCATCAATCTCCGAAGCAAATACGATCCCTCACAACCTAACGATGACAACAGATAAGAAGCGATTTAGGATGACTGACCACTTCGATGAATCGAATGGTGAATCCATGTATGATTCTCTAACTAAAATGCTGCCCAAAGAAGCATCAATTACAGCCGCCAGATTTGAAGGTCCTAAGATAGCGCTCTACACAAAAAATCCCAAATTTGCTCTCACGGAACTTACATTGCACCTATCAGGCCTCTCTAAGACTATGAAAAAAAGGTTTGTGATCCGAACTGATCCAAGTATACGGATTTCAGAGGATTTAACTCGGTCAACAGTTTTGAAGCTCGTCCCCAAGAACGTGTCTCTTTCGGCAGTTTTCTGCGATGACGCAACGGGTGAAGTAATTTTGGAATTAAGCAGTCCTGAAGTCATCACACCCGCATTGATTATAGAGATTGCATCTTTGACAGGTTGGCTAGCAAGAACTCGACTTTCTCCACATATCCCTTCCACGAGTATCAAGACAATCCATTCAACTTTGAAGGGTTCTGCGAGGGAGAGAAGCAATTTCTTTCAAGAGTTAGGACAAAGAATTTTTAGAACACCTCTTGTTGTAGGTACCCACAGTTATTTGGATGGTATAAGACGGAAAGATACCCTGATGGGAGAGAGTTGTGTTGATAACAGGCTGACTTCGCCTGAAGCACCTGCTAGATTAGAAAAATCTTCTTACTTCAACGCATCTAGCAAGACAGAGGTTCTAATTTATTGTTTGGGGGGAGTTAAGCAAGTCGGTAGGTCATGTTTCGTTGTATCAACGCAAGAAAGTAAAGTCATGCTGGATTGTGGAATAAATCCAGGCGAGGCCATAGGACTAGATGCGTTCCCTAGAATAGATTGGTTTCCCTTTACGCTAAATGATCTTGACGCAGTTATTTTGAGTCATGCACATATCGATCACCAAGGATTTCTGCCAGCACTTTATAGGTACGGATATAGAGGACCTATTTATTGTACCGAACCCACATTGCCTCTTATGACACTATTACAAATGGATTCAGTAAAGATAGCAAAAGCAAACGGTAGTTACCTACCCTACGAGTCTCGTGACGTTTACGAAGTAATCAAGCACTGCATAACGTTACCGTATGGCAAGCCTACCGATATTTCACCAGATATTACAATCACCCTCAACAATGCAGGTCATATTATGGGCAGTGCTACGGTGCATCTGAATATATCTGGCGCACATAATATACTATATTCCGGTGATTACAAATATGCTAGAACGCAATTACTCGATACCGCTCTAGCGGTTTACCCAAGAGTCGAAACCCTCATTACTGAGAGTACTTACGGCAACTCTTCCGATATCATGCCCGATCAAACTTCCGTATATGATAATTTTACCAAGAGCATAAACCATACCTTAAAGCAAGGTGGCAAGGTGTTGATTCCAGTTCCAGCTGTAGGTAGAGCTCAAGAAATGATGCTCGTGTTGGACAAAGAGATGCGAGAGAGAAATTTGATCGAATGTCCGATCTATATCGAAGGAATGATCTCGGAGGCTAGCGCTATTCATATGTCGTATGCACACTATCTTGGATTTAACGTGAGGAAGAGTGTTTCTTCTGGTGTAAATCCTTTTCAGTCAGAGTATTTTACTCTCATAAATGGAGCCGGAAAACGGGATGAGATTTTAGAAGATCGCAATCCTTCCATTATAATGGCAACATCAGGAATGCTCGAAGGTGGACCATCGGTAGAATATTTTAAGTCAATTGCTCCACTACGTGGAAACAAAATAATCTTCGTCTCTTATCAGATAAACGGGACTTTGGGAAGACGTGTAATGGACGGAACCATGAACGAAATTGGAATGATGGATAAGAACGGTAAGGTTAAGGTTATTCCCGTAAATTGTGATACCCAGAGGATAGATGGTTTTAGTGGGCATAGCGACTATAACCAAATTATGAACTTTGTCTATCGAGTAAAGCCCAAGAGAGTAATAGTTAACCATGGCGAAAAATCAAAATCTGAGAATATTGCTAGTTCGATCCATAATAGGTATCATTTAAGAACCTCGGTACCAGATAACAGAGAAGTAATCAAGCTCCGCTAAACAACCTGTCCACATACTTTTTAGCCATGTATGTATAATTAAACTGTTGAGCTACGTTGGCTATTCGATACAAGTGTCTAAATTGTAACATCGTGCTTACCGGAGAAGGAGCATCCAGGCATTATTTGGCAAATCCGTCACATAAACTGGAGAAGCTGCCTCCCCCAATAAAGCCTGTAAGAGGAACCGAAGCAAAAAAATATTAACCTTGTTTGATTTTGCAGAGCATCTCAGGGGCTTTAATCGATATAGGTGCTGTAAGGCTGCAAATAGAAATAAGATTGTGTAACTAAACATGCCAACATTCTTTGGTCAAAAATTAACGTCAAAGATAACCTATTAAAGTATTCTGATATTACTTCTAACACATTGAATACTATTTCTAGCCCAAATAATTGTAATATATGTTCAGAGCACATGAACTCTATTGAACAAATGTTTGCTCACCTTGTCTCGGATCATCATATAAAGGAAAAGGCTAAACTCGAGAATGAATTAAAAACTAGCTGGAAAGGCACGAGAGGCCAACAAAGAATTCCGTCCCTACTAGGCAGTTGGGTGATGCGTATCGAAGAATGATTGTGTTACTGAATATATCCTAAGATGAGTTGAACAGCTATTATTATGAGTGAAATAGAGAACAAAATCGTTAACAATCGCTCACTGATTCTAATGGCGATAAATGAACCAATCTGCGCACCTGCTAGCGCTCCCAACGCTATTACCCCGGCGAACAAATAATCCTGCTGATAAAGAACCGAGTGAGTCAAGATACCCGCAATAGAAGTTATCAGTATGGATAGCTGCGATGTAGCGACTGACTGCTGCATTGATAATTTTTTTACTGCAAACAATAGAGGAACGAAGATTATCCCGCCTCCTATTCCGAAAACGCTCGATATTAGCCCAGCTGCTGAAGAGCCAACATATAGCAAAGCATTCGAGCTTAATTTTCCTCTTTTATCATGATCGTGTTTATTTTCTCTTTTTGATTTTCGCACTAATAAATAGAAACTTACCGCTATCAATAAAATAGCAAAATACAACTTGAAATCATTTGGTTCTAGAACGGAAGAAACAAATGCGCCAATGATTGAAAAAGGGACCGCGAAAGCTGCAACTTTGATTCCGACACTATACCTAATTTTTTTCTTAATCGAATAGGACGCCGTTGACGAGGCTCCAGTTGATGCCACTGCTAACAAGCTCGTCGATGCAACTTGCGATGGTAGGAAGCCAGAAAGAGTCAAGATAGGAGATATAATGATGCCTCCACCTAGGCCAAGCAATGAACCTACTAGGCCTGCAAATACTCCGATGACAAATGTCAAGAACAGATTTTCTAGCAAATTATATGTTGACCGTTCTAATTCGTTTTAGGAAAGCAATAAATGGGTTTGTTCCATCTGGTGAAAATCTTACGTATATTAATTAGAGATTTACTTCAGAACATAAAATGCGTATCATAATTGTAGGATTTGGAGTGGTGGGCCAAAGCTTAATCAAAATACTACTTTCCAAATCAGCGGAGCTGTATAGCACGTTTGGTTTGAATCCGAGGGTGGTGGCATGTGTTGACAGTAATGGAATGGCTGTATCTCCACAAGGATTGGATCTCAGTAGGCTTTTGGAAGCAAAACGCATGAAAAAATCAGTGTCTGCATACCACAGTAACAAGATGTTCTGTTCCAGTACTAGTGAAATTATTGAAAGTACTGAAGCCGAAGTTATGATTGAAGTCACCCCTACAAATCTTGAGAATGCTGAGCCTGGAATTTCTCATATTGTGTCTGCGATGAAAACCAAGAAACACGTAATCACTGTGAATAAGGGCCCATTGGCCCTGGCATTTTCTTCGTTGCTAGAGTTGGCTGGTTATAACAACGTTAGACTCGCCTTTAGCGGTACTGTTGGAGGGGGAACCCCTATTCTGGAATTTGCAAAAAAATGCCTGAGAGGAGATCGGATTCTCTCCTTCCGAGGAATCCTCAATGGGACAACTAATTACATTCTTAGCAAAATGGAGGAAGAGGGACTCACTTTTCTGGAATCGCTTGCCGACGCTAAACAGAAGGGATACGCTGAAGCAGCTCCAGAGCTCGATATTGAAGGATATGATGCTGCCGCAAAGCTTGCAATTATGGCTAATTGGATTATGTCAAGGAAGGTCAGTATCGCTGATGTTTCTAGATGCGGCATTTCTGAGGTGGACTTGAATGCGATTAGGAATGCACGTCAAAAAAGAAAGGCAATTAGACTAGTAGCATATTGCGACAATGATCAACTTAATGTAATGCCCTTAGAGATACAACAAGATGATCCAATATGTGTCTCTGGAACTCTAAATGCAGTGACATTCTCTTCAGAATATTCGGGAGAGAAAACGATCATAGGGAGAGGCGCTGGGGGTTTAGAAACTGCAAGTGCAATCCTTAGAGATTTGATAGAAATTCGTGACTCAATTTCAGTTCCATTTGATTTAATGGTTTAAGAAATATGCTGAAAGTCATAGGAGTTCTTTTCAATTAATGGCCGATCTAAACTTTCTAATTGCGTAACACGACTGTCAAAAGAAATAATAGCCAGCGAACCGTCTTTGTTCCTTAATGTATAGCGGGGAATTGGAAGTTCAAGCGAAACGGAAAACCCTTGCTATACTTCACGATGAGATTGGGAAGATCTTGAATTCTGCAAGAGAACTTTCTGCATTAGGAAAAAGTATCACACACGGCTTGACTCATGATGTTCAGCCTACTTTGGACAGAATGAGAAATGCTGAGGAAGAAGTGGACAATCTTAGAAGGCGTGTGACCAGAGAAGTGGCAGAAATTGGAAGTCTAATGGTGTATAGAGAGGATGTGCTAAGAACTGCGTATCTCATGGACGATATTGCTGGTTACATAAGTGGTGTAGCCTTTAGGCTTGCGAACATGAAAGTAGACATTATCATGATAGGAAGGTTTGCAGAAGACATCAACGAATTGATTGGCATGGTAGTTGACGCAACATTCAAACTTAATGAGATGGCAAGAGCCCTGAGTATCAATCCATCAAGTACTATTGAACTTGCTCAAGAGGTTCAAAGGTTAGAAAGATTGGTTGATGATAGGCATAGGAGCTTAATAATAAAGGCAATGAATGAAATATCGGTAACCAAAGACTTGCTCCTTTTAAAGGATGCAATTGAAGGGATAGAAGGTATGGCTGACAAGTGCCAGGAAGCATCCGATTCATTAACAATCCTTGCTTTGAGTATGTGATGAACAAACAAGTTTTAGGACATCTGATTGAAAATAGAATAATTATTTGGAATGTAGAAGAATCCCGTACATTATTTGGGGGTGGCTACTACGGTAAGCCTATTGGGATTTCGAAGCCAAAGGGAATTGATTTTGACGTCCCAATAGTCCTTGACTTAATCGAAGGATGTTATCTCCTAGAAAGAGGAGATTTGTCTATCCTATCGAAATCCGGAAAGACTGTTTCCATCGGCAGAATAAAAACATTATGCAGAAAGCAGTATGACAATTTTGATGCAAAATATCTGGTATTCAAGGTCTTGAAAGACAAGGGTTATATTGTTTCTCCCGGGATAAAATTTGGCTGTGATTTTGCCGTGTACGAACGGGGACCTGGTATAGATCATGCACCCTTTTTGATATCAGTATATGTTCCGGGAACAAATATTACTGCTACTTCAATAGTCCTGAGTGGAAGATTGGCCACTACGGTAAAGAAACAGTTTATCCTTGCTTGTCCTAGGTTGAGGAAAGGGCAGGTACACTTTGTAGGCATAGACTGGTGGCGGGCATAAGAAGCATCTCATTGTAGGGTCAAACTATCAGATACCAATTATGGATATACAACAATAAAATAGATATTGTTGCATACATTTTTAAATCTAACTGCATTCGTCGCGGACGATCAGTAAAAATAGATCAATAACAAATTTAGTGAATCATATCCCGCCCCTTTTTCTTAACTGGTCTACTGTACTAATGGATACTAGAATGCCGACAATTTCAGGACGCAAAATTGATTTAAATAGGAGTTTCCAATCCCTACTGATGTGACCAGTCAGGCGGACTCTAATTTGCCCTTCAAGGGTAAAACTGTTCTCATAACTGGAAGTGGAACAGGTATCGGTCAGGCGATAGCCTCAAAATTTGCTGAAAAAGGTGCAAGCATTATTATCATGGGGCGAAGACAGAAGCCACTTGACGAAACCAAGAAGATCCTATTAGAGACGATGTCGTCAGTTGGATCTTCGGCGAAGGTAATTTCATTTCCAGGGGTTGACGTATCTGATGAACAGTCTTTGATTGATATGTATAGCTCGATCAAAAGTACTTCAGAGAGTCTAGATATCATTGTAAACAATGCTGGTGTGTCAGGTCCCGTTAAGGTATTCACTAATGCAGAGTACGGAGAATTCAAGGAGTGTGTAGCAATTCACTTAACGGGTACATTCTTTACTTCAGTGCATGGCCTTGATCTGTTGTCGAAGAATGGAAAAATAATCACAATCAGTACCTTTTTCACCGAAGAAAGTAAATTTGAGCAGCGACCGTATAGATTCAGAACCCCATATACGGCCGCTCAAGGAGCTAAAAACAGGTTGGCTGAAGCATTGGCATGGGAGCTAACAGATCGTGGAATTAGATCTATTGCAACTAATCCTGGTCCAGTCCATTCAGACAGAATCTATAAAACTGTTTATCCGAAGGCTGCTGCTGAGTTCTTAAGGATCGGAGGATTTAAGGACATGAGGTCCAGTATGATAGAACTTATTCTCTTGAGAGTTCTGCCTCACCTGGGTGACAGTACATCCGAGATCGCGTCGAGAAGAAAAGAAATAGCTCAAGAAATAATAAAATCCAGGATTGATACAAGTTCTAACCAAGATGACCTAGAGCACAGTATTGCAGAGCTGATTGATAAGCTAACCACTATCGCTGAAAAAATTCAAGAGAATACTAAAAAAATGATTGTTGATGGTGAATTTCTGTCTCAAGAAGACGTGGCTGAAATGGTTTTGACATTGTCTTCAGAGAAAATTAGCCGGCTTTTGAATGGCCGAGTGGTACCTAATGATAGAGTATTTTACACTGTCAAGCCAGCGATCTCTTCTTTTGTGCAGCGAACAGATTCCAACCAAAACCTTGGAACTGTATTGGTAAGCACAAGCAGCAGTGATTCTATTGAGTTGTCGAGAATCGAGGCTCTCTGTAAGACGATGTTGAACAATGGACAAAAGAAAATAGTAATTCTTTCCCCAAAAGAAATAGCCGAATTGTCTAAATATCCCCAGTATCGAACGAATCTTTCAGATGAGGCGAATTTACGCGACTCTTTAAACCAAATCAAAAGCGATTTCGGTCCTATCATTGGATTGATCCACTTTACTGGAAGACCGGACTACTCAAGATCTTTGCTCGAGCATTCAAGACAGGATTGGGATTCGCTGGTCGACAGATTTATTCATACTCCAGCCTTGGTGACTAAACATATGGTTACCATCTTGGCGCCTGAAGGAGCATTGGAAGACCCTGTTAGATTTAAAGAGTCGTCAGGAAACGTGATAATAGTAGGACCAGACTGGCCAAAAGGCGAGAAAGTCTCAGGATTAATCAAAGCAAGGGCCGAACTTTTTCGAGGTGCTTTGAGGCCATTCATTGTTACTGCTAATCAGGAGCTATCCGATGTTTTAGGTTCTAAGATCTGCATATATCTAGTTCTGCCGGGCAATTTTGACAATGGCAGGGTGGACGAAGAACAGCTGGGAGATTCAATTTCCAGATTGATCTCCAGATCTAAGAATCGATTGCAGTATGAAACAATATTTTGTCTAGGTAACTGACCTTAGAATGAATGAATAAAGAGATTTAGAACGTAAAAAAATCTATAAAGAGTGCATCTGCCTTACAATCTTCCGTATTGAATACTACTAAAAGTTGCTGTCAAACAGCCAGCAAACATTCGCAGAATTAGTTTTCTTGCTCAGTTGTTTGGTCTTGGGCTCCGCTTGAAATTTCTTGAGTCGGGGCAGACTGCTCTGTGGCCCCATTCACTATTTCAGCCGTTGCAAACCGATTTCCAACTTGTGTTACTCTTATCTTTGCGTTCTGACCAACTTTCCCATCCTTAACAAATATGACAAATCCTTGGACCCGTGCAATCCCGTCACCTTTTCTGCTTATTTCTGAAATCTGTACGTCGTACTCCTTTCCTGTTTCTACTGGTTTTGGTCCGAAACTATCGTTTCTTCTAAATCCACCGTAACTCATTCCTTATTCCTTGTTAAAACACTTGCTCTTACCCTATATAAATCGTGGTAGCCGGTAGAAATTAACTCCCAATCTTAACCATCTCATTGCATGCGGATCTTACAGTTTCAATAGCAGACAATACGGCCAACGTACTTGTCCGCGGGTTTTCTGGATGGGGTATGTTACTTGCAACTATTTGTAAAACCCCAAAATCTCCTTTAACATCTATTTCGTGTCGGTTAACCTTAATGGTCGGATCAGCAACTATTTTCACTTTGATTTTGGCGATGTTCCCTGTTGCAAGTGCTAAAGCAGCAAAGACATTCACATTTGATGGAAACAACCTAACTGCCTTGCGGACATCTCCATCATACAAAACTGTCCTATGCCTGAGCTCCTGTAAGTGTATATCCTTAAAGATATCGAAATAGGGGGCTCCCGCCAACGATTTGGGATTTTTAGTTGTAGTAATCGTAATCTCGTGTAAATTGTTTCGGGCCGACCTTATAGCATCTATACCAGCGATTGCTCCAGTCGGAATGTGGATAACGCCAGTATGTCTTGCAGCCTCCGATTCAAGTTCTTTCAACAAAGTGTCATCAACTAATTCACCTACACTGAAAATGATTAGATACTTTCCGTCAGATAAGATCTGCTTAGCATACTGTCGGACTGCAGCCCCACTTGCAGATTCTACTATAATTTGAGTACTCTTATATGATTCAGAGTCAAAAAGCAAATCCGGATCAGAAAACATCGTTGGTTTTTCATTCGTAAATAGTTTCTTCGCAACTTCCAATCTCTCGGAAGACAAATCAACAATAAAGCTCAACCGTGCCAGTGACAAATAGCCGCTCTCTATTGATCTTGCAATTTGATAGCCTATAGTTCCGAACCCTATTATGCCGACCTTTTTCAAGAGTATTTCAGGAACAATTTAATACTGTACTATTCTGTAAAGCACTCTAACGTCTTGGCCCTCTTTCAGGTTTCCTTTGACCAGGAGCCCTTCTTTTTTCGAACCGCTTACCATAATTATTCTTGTTACGCAACCGGGATATGGGACTCTCTCTAACCTTACCTTGAATCTTTGGAGTTTGCCCTCTAACCTTACCTGCCTTAGTTAACGATCCATGGGTTGGCATTTAATTAATTATTATATAATACACTTATATAAATTCTAAACCTATTAAATGGTAGACTTAAAACAAAAAGGTAGAACTAAGAGCAGGTGTCTTGAATAGTTCTAAATTAGTATTTTCCGGGCATCCTTTGCAAAGTAGCGAGAAAAACTGTAAATTAGCTACGTAGTCACATTAAATTAACAGTAAAATTAACTTATGGCTAAAAAACGTGGTTTTCTTATGGTTATATACTGAGAAAGTTACAGGTTATCTACCACTGACCTCATTCAGATCTGGTCATTTTCGGGTAATAATGGGTAACTAGCAGGTTAAAGGGGCAACAATTGCCTGTTGATTGGAAGAAGGTTGCAAATCCATCCTGGATTGTACTGCTTTAAATTGCGTGGACGTTTAATCCCTTTAAAATATAATAATGTTAGAGATGGAAAATTACGATGCGAGAATAAAAACACTAAAGAAAGAGCAGAACGCTGTGATCCTGGCTCATAACTACCAGAACCCAGAAATCCAGGACATTGCAGATTTTGTTGGCGATTCACTGGCCCTTTCTAGGGCAGCTGCCGGTACTGACGCAGATCTTATTGTATTTTGTGGGGTCCACTTTATGGCTGAGACAGCTGCTATATTGTGCCCTGAAAAAACGGTGCTAATACCGGATACTCAGGCGGGATGTTCCTTAGCTTCTGCTATTAGTCCGGATGAACTTATGAGATGGAAATCAAAGCATCCAGAGGCTGTCGTTATTAGTTATGTCAACACGTCTGCGGAAATTAAAGCCTTGTCTGATTATTGCTGTACCTCGTCTAATGCGGTAGAAATTACAAATTCAATTCCAGTCGATAAGGAGATACTTTTCCTACCAGACATGTTCTTAGGGTCATATGTCGCTAGGCAAACTGGCAGGAAGAATATGCATATTTGGCCAGGCGAATGTCACGTACATGCAGGGATGACCTTTCGTGATATAAACAGGTGTCTAGATGCAGAATCCAACGCCGAACTCTTAATACATCCCGAATGTGGCTGTACTACGGCAGCACTATATCATTATGGAGAAGGTGATTTCAACAAATCTTGTCATGTACTCTCTACTGAGGGAATGATAAAATATGCATCTTCATCACATTCCAATAAATTCATAGTGGCTACTGAAATCGGAATTCTCCATAGGATGAAAAATCAGAATCCTGACAAGACTTTCTTACCGTTAAAGGAGGATGCAATATGCAAATATATGAAGATGATCACGCTGGAGAAGGTGTATTATTCTCTAAGGAAAAAAGTTTATGTGGTGAATGTTCCAGACAAAGTGAGGTCAAGAGCAAGACTTGCAATTGAAAGGATGCTTGCCGTGTGATATGGTTTACCCTTTCAATCTCAGTCCGAATCAGAATTGAAGATGGGTAGACAACCCGGAATACCTGATAATTTTCCATTCTATTTTAGGATTTGATAGTCATACTAAAATCGGCTGCATTAGTAGAATGTGTCATGGAACCTACCGATATGAAGTCAGGATTTAGCAGAGCAAATTCTTGAAAATTAGACTCATTGATACCACCTGAAATCTCAACAAGTACGCGATTTCTTAGGCCCAAATCATGCAATTTAGAGAGGGCAGCCTTCGCGTTATCTATAGAAAAATTGTCCAACATTACGATATCTGCACCAGCTTCAACAACGGAAATGAGTTCATCTTCGGTACTAACTTCGCATTCAATTTGTTGATTCTTTCCTACTTGTTTCCTCGCCATTTTTACGCAATCCCTAGCATTTCCCACAATTGCGATATGATTATCCTTTATGAGGATCATGTCGTATAATCCCATTCGATGAGGATGCCCACCTCCGATCGCTATGGCCTTCTTATCGAATATCCGCATCCCAGGTGATGTCTTTCTCGTAGCTGTGATTTTAGTATTAATGCCGAGCTTTCTTAAGAGTACATTGTATTTTCTGCTTTCTGTTGCTACTCCGCTCATGCGCATCAGCAAGTTTAAGCCAGTTCGTTCGGCTTTGAGTATTGCTTTGGCATCCCCCTTCACAGCTATTACTTGTAGATTGTTAGTCACAATCGCCCCATCTTCAACTAGTTTCGTAGTATGGCAGCCGCAAATATCAAATGCAATAGATGCTTCCTCAACACCACAAATCACGACTTCTTCTATGGTCCCCTTACACCAAACCTCTGCTTCGGCATAGAAATCCGCTGGTATCACTGCTTCACTTGTAATATCACCGCTACCAATGTCCTCATCAAGATACGAATGAATCAGATTTCGTCGATATAGATACTCGTATAAGGGCACAATATTTCCTGGTTCTACAAGAGAAGTCATGAAGCTTTCAAAGCATATTTGTGAGGGACGTGAATATCAAGTGTTGCGGCCACATGAGAATTTGGAGGATCAAATACCAGTATCATTCCTGTCCAGTGCGGAGTCAAATCAGTAGAACTACACACAGGACAAACCTTCCCGATGGTCAACGCCTTACATTTCTTACAAGCAAGTTCCTTAGGCATTACTTACTTGAACCCCGCTTTTTTTCCTTTATTGGAACCGTAGACTGAGTCTGTTGTGACTTCAGGACATCCTGCTCAACCCATTCCAGGGCACCCAAAAATGGCTGCCTACACGTAATTCCTATTTTCCCCATTGCAGCCCCCTTACCTAGACTAACTGCTGTGATCCTCCCTCTCAATCTAGACCCAATTTTGATAGACCTGGAAGACTGATTTGCTAAAATTATCCCTTGCTTCACATCACTCTTAAGGAAGTCGTCTGTTATCTGAGACAAATGAAGTAAGGCATCGGTAGGTCCTATCCTCACAAATGCTCCAAAATCGGTGATTTCAACTATCTCTCCTTCTACTATCTCCTGCAATCTCGGGTAGAAAGTCAGGGCCTTGAAATTTACTCTATGATAGGTAGCACCGTCTCCTGCGACGAGCTTACCTACGGGGTTCGTAGACGCCTCTATAATCATGATAACATATCCAAGCTCAGGGCTAATCATACTCTCGTACTTCTCTTTAAGAATTCCAATCGCAGTTCTGTTAAGAGATGGAGTTAATCTATCAGGAGGGATTCTTATAACGTCGCTCATATGGACGATCGCAAACATGATATACAATTGATAGCGACGGAACATCAATTTATTAACCTTTGGATAACACAAGCACTCAGCGGCCTCACGAAGTTCTGAATTCTACATCTTTGGTCTCTGACGAATCGTTAGTGCGATATACTTTTCATTTGATAATTGTTCTTGACGGTCTCTCTCATTGGGAACGCCTTGAGGCCAGTGGTCTCAAGCCAAGAAAGAAAATTGTTAACAATTTAAATATTGTGTGAACTTTACACTACTCGTAGCATATGACTAACGTGGATCAAGTAATGACCTCACTCAAGAAGATTATGGATCCAGAATTACACAAGGATATAGTATCTATGGGTATGATTAAAGATTTAAGTATTAAAGATAAAAAAGTATCTTTTACTCTTGAGTTAACTACCCCTGCCTGTCCTTTCAATAGCGAAATCGAACAGGAAGTGAGAAATTCTATGCAAACTATTGGAGTAAATGACTTGGATCTTAGGGTTACTGCCAAGGTTATGGAAGGAAGAGCGATTTCAATGGATGAATTGCTCCCTAAGGTTAAGAATATTTTTGCTGTAGCCAGTGGAAAGGGGGGAGTAGGAAAGACAACCGTGGCAGTAAATCTGGCACTGGCATTAGCCAAGACTGGCGCCAGCGTTGGCCTTTTAGATGCAGACATTTATGGCCCTAGTGTTCCTTTAATGTTAGGGATAAAAGATTCACCACCGATTGTAAATAATAAGATACAACCTGTGATTTCGAACGGCGTAAAGGTCATTTCAATGGGCTTTTTTTACGAACAGTCTCAACAGGCGGGTATCTATCGTGGACCAATTGTTTCAGGAATCATAAAACAATTCATAACAGACGTAGAATGGGGAGAATTGGATTACCTTCTCATCGATCTGCCCCCTGGGACAGGTGATGCCCCTCTCACTATGGCTCAAACTCTTCCTATCACGGGTGTCCTAATAGTCACTACTCCGCAGGATGTGGCAATGAATGTTGCCATCAAATCTATCGGGATGTTTAACAAACTTAACATTCCGATATTGGGAGTAGTTGAAAACATGAGTTTTCTTGTCTGTCCACATTGTGGCGAAAACACTTACACCTTTGGCAAAGGTGGCGGACAGAAGATAAGTGATAAGTTTAATGTACCATTCTTGGGTGAGATCCCTTTGCACCCCCTCATAAGGGAAGGAAGTGACCTTGGTAGGCCGGTTACGTTAGTGGAACCAGATTCATTGGCTGGTTTAGCATTTGGAAAGGTATCAAAACTAGTTGCTGGACGCATCAGCGTAATAGCTGCTGCAGTTAAGGATAACGACATTGCGGAAAAAGCTTCAACATCGCCTATGGAATGAGTCACGATGTAAAGCCAGTTCAAAAAGAGATTATTGAACTTCTTAGGAAGCCTCTCGGGGAGCTGATTACCTACGATCAGGTTGAAAAGCATAAAATTATTGAGCTGCGCGAGGCTACTCGCAAGTTGATAACAGTAGGGGATACGACCACTGGAAAAGTTATCAGTTTCAATGTACTCCCCGAGGTGAGTGTTGTTGATGGTTTTGAAAAAAGGGTAGTGTCCTCAACAAGCCTTTCTAAACTGAAATCGATGATCGCAGCTCTCTCAGAACTGGAGCTCGTCGAACTTTCCTGCACAAATCAGCCGGGATCAATATCCCTAGAAGTTATCAAAATTCTCTTTCGTGCACTACTGAGTCCCGCCCCTGTCTTGATAAAGGTAATTGGCGAAGAGGACCTCATTGCACTTCCATTAATCGCGTACGCGCCAATAGATTCTGTAATTCTTTATGGACAGCCCTCAGAGGGGATTGTAGTTGTGAGAGTCATGAATCGAATACAAGTAAAAGCTAAACATTTAATGAGGAGAATAGGATTCAATCTTGAAGGGGTATGATGAAGTGGTGGCTGACTGAATAAATGGGTGATTGTATGCTTCTTAACTCTTCCTGACCCCAAATAATTTGCTGCATTTCAAAAAACAAGTACAAGATATTGTTGATATTGGCGGTTTATCATAACTGATGACAATCACATTTACATCTTTTAATAGTTACATCGAATGAGCAATCATTAATCCCGCCACACGGTTCTCCCATGGGCCATTCCACCGGACAATCAGAGTGTCGTCCTTTCTTGCAAAAATATGTGAGAAAAATCAACCCGATTGCCCTATTCTAAATGTCTCTTAATCTCCTACTAGTTATAAAAGGTCGATATTAAAGAGTTGAGGAGCATATATTGATCCCTCTCTCACCTTCCTTACCTTTGCAACCGATAGGTAATGCGGCCAAATTGTAACCATGATCGAACCCTCCGGCACCCCTTCAGGCGCAGTAATTACCAAAATGTCCTTGTCAGAAACCCCAATCTCAACCAATTTCAATTTACTTCTCTCGATTAAATCATCAGGCATTCCACTGCTATAAAGGAACACTTTTCCGTCGTATTGTAAATTCCTATCCATTGACCTCATATTGAGCCTTTTATCCTATATGCCTTTTTGATCTTAAAGGCTAATATGAAGAATTCACTCTATGAAGTTGAAAATTTAACTCCACTAAGTAATATCTACCCAAGTGATCAAAGGTTAGTAATTTATCGTCAAAGAGTGTCGATATGAAATTTTGACATACATCCGGTGCATTCATAAATTTCATCGCCTACCTGGCCGCTTACATTAAATCTTACGATTGTGGTGCACTTAGGACATCTTCCCTCTACACTCCTGGTCTTCCGTATTGGCTTATTCCTTGTTTTTCTTCGGCTACCCAATTTGTAAAAATAGGGATTAACTTATTTATAAATTTGGCCAATAAATTGATCCGATCAAAAATAGTCTAGTTCTACCTAACTATGAGCTATTTGGTGCTTCTTATTTCTCCGTAGGGTGATGATTCCTAAGCTCAGAAATCCAACGCCGATAGCTAAGATCAGAAAATCGGCGGGGATTAAAAGTGACCAAGCTTCGTTAACCATCCCAGCATAAAGAAACAAAGCTGATAAGAAAATCAAAGCAACACCGGTTATTGTTTCACCATTGATCTCCATGACGATGAATTAAGCAATGTCCGGACTTATATACAAATCCTTCCGACTCAATTAGCAGCGTGATCTAGTCAATTCTGGCTAATTCCAGTCATAAGCATCAAGGCTTAAACTACTAATCTACATATAAATAAGACATGACGTTCCTCGTAAATTCATTAGTAGTAAGAGTGCCACCCAGGTCTTTGGTTTTTTTATTTTCAATCAACATTCGCAATATCGCATTCTCTATTCGATCTCCCTCTAACGTAGCTTGCTTGTCGCCGCGTTCTGCACCCAACCACTGAAGCATCAATCGAGCCGAAAGCAAGATAGAAGTGGGGTTTGAAACATTCTTCCCCTGGATATCGAAAGCTGCTCCGTGAACCGGTTCAAATACCCCAAAATCGTTTCCTATGTTTGCTGCTGGACCCATACCGAGTCCTCCGACAACTTGTGCAGCCTCGTCAGATATAATGTCGCCAAAGAGGTTTGAAGTTACGATTATGTCGAAATCCTGAGGCTTCCGAATAAGATTCATTGCACATGCATCTACGTACATCTCTTCGAATTGAATGTCGAGGTTTAATGATGCGATTTCGGAGCACACTCTCCTGACCATTCCGTCACTTTCCTTCAATACATTCGCTTTGTGAACTAAACTAACCCTCTTCTGTCTATTTCTCATTTTGGCCAGTTTGAATCCGTATTGAGCTATCCTTTCAATCGCTTTCTTGCTGGTCCGTCTGAGTGAAATAACAGTTTCTTCGTCTGACCAAAATTCCCATCCAAGGTACAGGTCCTCAGTATTCTCTCTCACTACTACAAGATCGATATTGTTGTGCAAAGAATTTGCGTTAGGATATGCCTTTAAAGGTCTGATATTCGCATACAAGTCGAAAAGCTGTCGAATGACAAGTATTACGTCAGCAGCACTTTCTCCAACTGGTCCTTTCAAACATGCATCTGATCTACGAATTTCGGATAGCGTAAAATCTGGTAGTGCCTTGCTAAATCTTTTAAGTGCACCATCCCCTGCCTCTACGGGAACTAAGGAAAATTTCACTGACGAATTATCATTTATTGCGTTTAGGATACACGTTGCCGAATCGATCAATTCTGGACCTATCCCATCGCCTCTGAGCATTGCTATGTTATATCGAGTCGTCTTAAAGCACCATTGTGAAAGGTTCGCTATTACCCCATCCTGAATATATTTGGGATATGTTGTATCTCCTTAATAAGGTATCAAAAAGTCCATTGTTCAAACTTGCTGATCTGATCCGTATCGAATAGAGGACTAAGCCGCTCCTCTGGGCAAAGCAGAAACACCAGTACGTGCAAGTTGAACAACTCCGAAGTCTGATACCAAATTCCTAAAAGCGTCAATCTTGCTCGGAGTCCCTGTGATCTCAACCGTTAGTGTAAACTTATCTATATCTAGTATTTTTCCACGGAAAACGGAAGCAAGATTAGTAATTTCCGCCCTGGAAGTTGGATCCTGAGCGCTCATTTTTATGAGAGCCAATTCCCTATAGACTGTGTTACCTCTATTCAGTACCCGCACTTCGACTACATCTATAAGTTTTCGAAGTTGCTTCACAAGCTGATCTAATGTACGATCATCACTTCTAGTGGTTATGGTCATCCTCGAAAGGTCGCTAGACTCACTGTAGCCTACAGTAATACTTTCAATGTTGAAATTTCTAGCCCTAAACAAATTAGTGACTCTAAAGAGAACTCCTGGTTTATCCTCCACTAAAGCAGATAGAATATAAACATCGTCAGAAGCCTTTTTTTCTGGAATGTAATCTGATTGATTCATCTGTCCATATAACCTCAGGAACCAATAATCATGTCCTTTAGTCCTGTTCCAGGTGCAACAAATGGATAAACATCTTCCTCTGGGTCGATTGGAATGTCTATTACCGTGGCCAAGTTACTCTTTAGTGCTGATCTAATTCCGTTATCTAATTCCGAAATGGACTGTACTTTTATTCCTTGGGCACCGTATGCGTCTGCAATTTTAGCGTAGTCAGGGCAATTATGCAGGTGAACCCCTTCATATCTTCTATTATAGAATGTTCTTTGCCATTGAGCTACCATTCCGAGCATGTAATTATTCAGTAAAACAACTATGACTGGAAGATTTTCCAATACCGAAACAGCAAGAGAATTTTCGCTCATATTAAAAGATCCGTCGCCTGCAATATCGACAACAGGCACATTCTGTCGGGCAGCCTTAGCTCCAATTGCGGCGGGAAAGCCAAATCCCATAGTCCCAAGTCCGGTTGAACTGAAGAAAGTTCCTGGAGAAATTACATCAAAATGGAGTGAAGTCCACATCTGGCATTGTCCCACCTCAGTTGTAACAATAGCGTTATTAGGAAGTACCTCTCTCAATTTCTTAAGAACCTTTCTGGCAGTAAGATCTCTCGGGTAGTCCTTGATGCTCTCTGTATAATAGTCTACAAGCTCTTTTCTTCTCTGCAACCAAGGGTTTTCCTCAGTACCAGGCTTGACCATTTTCTTACTCAGGAACTTGATCATAGTTTTCATTGATGATTTTACATCTCCAACAATGGCGACATCTACAGTCTTGTTCTTGCCAATTTCAGCAGGATCTATATCCATATGAATTATATTCATACCTTTACCAAACTCATCAAATCTTCCGACCGATCTATCGGAAAATCTTGCACCAATCGCAAGGATGCAATCTGCTTCTAAAATGATTTTGTTAGCCTCAGCATGCCCATGCATTCCTATAGGTCCCATAGCTAGGGGATGATTTTCAGGGAATGAACCTTTTCCCTTGAATGTTGTAACTACTGGTGCCATCAACAATTCTGCAAGGACTTCCAATTCTGAAAACGCTCCTGCCAGTATTACGCCACCACCAGACATAATAATAGGGCGCTGGGCCGCCAATAACAATTCAGTTGCCTTTCCAATGGTTGAAAGATCGCTTTCAATAGCTGGATTATATCCCCTCACTTTTATTAAATCAGGAAATTCTATATCCTGAATATCCTGCTGAACGTCCTTTGGAATGTCGATTAGGACTGGACCTGGCCTACCACTTTCAGCAATGTAAAATCCTTTCTTAACGGTTTCGGGGATCTCGATAGCCTTCCTAGGTTGAAATGTATATTTTGTACACGGGTTTGCAATTCCTATTATGTCTGTTTCCTGAAAGGCGTCCTTTCCTATCATCTCCAGAGGTACTTGACCGGTGACTGCAACCATGGGTGAAGAGTCTGCATAAGCTGTCGCTATTCCTGTTATCAAATTTGTTGCTCCCGGGCCTGATGTTGCGAAACATACCCCAGCCTTCCTTTTTATTCTGGCATAGCCGTCTGCCATGTGAGCTGCAGATTGCTCATGCCTGACAAGAATGTGCCGAATCTTTGCATCTACCAGTGCGTCGTATATGGGAAGATTTGCTCCTCCTGGGAGACCAAAAACAATGTCAACTCCTTCTTTTTCCAGAGACCGCATCAGGGCTTCCGCTCCCTTCATCCTTATCACAATATCAACTTTCCTCCACAACACATCAAACAAAACGGAACCAAATAATCTGCCTTCGTTATTTTCCTTTCAACATACAAGCATGAATTCCTCAACAACATATTTCAAATTATGTATCTGACCAGATGCTAAGTATAATTTATAAGTGTTATTCTAAAGTCAAAAGTCAAACAATTCACTTCTGGAGTTTGGTTGTCACGTTTGCATTAGTTGGCTGATGAATGAAGGTACTATACGCTCCCTCAACATCCAGACCTTCATGAACAATCGATCTCACTGCCTTAATCATAGAAACCGGAGTTTTTGATTGCCAAATATTTCTACCCATGTCTACTCCGGAAGCTCCAGACGAAATTGCATCATGTGCAAGCTTCAAAGCATCTTTTTCATCGAGTTTTTTACCTCCGGCAATAACCAATGGTACCGGACAGGACCGTACTACTGTATCAAAGTCATTGCAATAATAAGTCTTCACAATGTGAGCTCCAAACTCTGCGGCGATTCTACAGGAGAGGCCTAAATATCTTGAATCACGAGCCATTTCTTTTCCTACTGCTGTAACCGCAAGAATTGGGATGTCGTACCTTTCACCCTCGTCGACTAATCTTGCTAGATTAGTTAAAGTTTGATGTTCATATTTGCTTCCAATGAAAACAGATACGGCAAGACAACTTGCGTTGAGCCTGATGGCATCTTCGATACTTGCGATTACTGCCTCCTTGGAAAGGTCTTCCCCAATTATGCTGCTTCCTCCGGAAACCCGTAGAACCACCGGGACGCAAGATTCTGGGCGGACAGATGTTCTAAGAATGCCTCTCGTCAGCATTATTGAATCAGCAAATGGCAATAAAGGACTGATAACTTCTCTAGGGGTCTCTAACCCTTCTGTCGGACCCAAAAAATAACCGTGATCTACTGCGAGCATCACACATCGCCCGTCGTCATGACCCATAATTTGAGAAAGCCTGTTTTTCATACCCCAATTCATAACTCTTACACCCTGTACAAAACGAAGATTAGACACTATTATTTCTTTTTCTGATTGAATATTACGACCTTCATAGTATCAAGTGCATCGTGGGCGCACCTAAAAGCCGATTTAGAGTCTTCCAGCTCAAACTGATGTGTTATTAGGCTTCCAAAATTCAAGTGCTTATTACTTAGTATCTCTAATGCTTGATTAGTTTCTCTCTCGGTTGCCGCGTATGATGACAGGATCGAAATCTCGTTGGCGTACAGTAATGAAAGATCAACCTCTGCTAAAGATGATTTTGCAGGAACGCCAAAAAGAATAATTGACCCCCCCTTTCTCACTATTTTTAGTGACTGAGTAAATGCCTTTTGATTGCTGGTTGCAATGACAACAAGGTCGGCTCCTCTGCCAGAAAGTACACTTTTAAGGCTCCTCATTTTCTCCTCGTCATTTAGAGGATGTAAAACTTCAAACCCCATCTTTTTGCTGAAATCCAGCCTAAATTCATTAGGATCAATCAGAAATACCTTACTGACTCCCGCATCCCTAGCTAAGAGAGCATTCATTATCCCTACTGGCCCAGCTCCCAAGATCACGATGTATTCCATATTCTTTAGATCGCATTTGGTAAGGGCTCTGATACAACATGCCAAAGGTTCAATCAATGAAGCCTCTTCATCACTTACAGATTTTGGTAGTTTGAGAACTCCTCCTCGTTTGAGGTGCATGGAAGAGACAAGAAATTCTTCAGATAAACCACATGGTTCCAAGTTGTTTAATTGATACGATTCGCACATAGTTTCGGAGTTATGCGAGCAGTAGTAGCATGAATAGCATGGAACATGGTGATGCGTAAAGACTCGTTCCAATTCGCTGAAGCCGGTTACATTGTTTCCTACCTTAATTATTTCGCCGACTGGTTCATGACCCAATTTTGTCGAGCCCATTCCGTATGAAATTTTGGTCTTTTCTAGATCGGAGCCGCATAAGCCACATACCTTCATTCGGACAACAATTTCGTCTTCTTTTGGATGTGGTGCGGGAACATCCTTTACAATCACCCCTTCAGGAGAAGCTACAAAAACTGCCTTCATGAAAATTCACAATTATTGCTGAATCTGAGAATCATACTCATAAAATATACAGAGTTCAAGCCTTCCGTCCTGAATACTTTTTCGGTTTCCTTGTAAAGATCCCCTTACACCCCTCACAACAGAAAAAGTATTCTTTGCCATGATAATTCAATGGGATTGCAAGCTCTTGTGATAGCTCTATCCCACAAACAGGATCTAAAGGCAAGAACAATTATAGACCAAGTTTTGTTATTTAATCTTTCTTTCATTAGCAATTCGTTCAGGATCGCTCCATTTAGGTAGCAAGTATTTTCATTTAGCGTAACCATAGCAAAGAGTCTAAGTTAATTTACAAATCCTTTCATATTCAGGGATCTGAAGATACAAGTAGTTCTTAATGTCATTCCCTTCAATAGAGATAATTTGTGAAAAATGTGGCGGGAGAATTAATAGAATCATCAATATGAAATCTGTCAAGGACGTATTGAGACCTTTTAGCGGGAGATGCAATTCATGCGGAGTTAGCCTGAACCCCTCTGATTTTGACTTGCATATTGAAAAAGCCTAAACACAATAGGGCTAATTACTCGGGAAATTAATTGTCAGCCAATCTCAATTTCCTCCCCAAGTGATTTTGAATCTTTCAATGCCAATAGCACTGCGTTTAGCTTTTGCTCTGTTTCTTTCCACTCAAGGGATGGATCCGATTCCATAACTATTCCTGCACCGGCTTGTGAGTATGCCTTATTGCCCCTGATAAAAAGCGATCGAAGGATAATTGCAAAATCACACGAGCCATTTGAAGAAAAATAGCCTAGAGCACCTGCATAAGGACCTCTTTTCGATGGCTCCAATCCGTCTATGATTTCCATTGCCCGTATTTTTGGTGCACCGGATACTGTTCCAGCTGGGAAGAGAGCCTTAAAAGCATTAAACTGATCATATGAACCTCGCAATGTGCCTGACACATGAGTGACCATATGTTGAACGTGACTAAACCGCCTTACTGCCATCAGACCTTTAACATTTACAGTCCCATACTTGCTGACTCTACCAACATCATTTCTAGCCAAATCAACTAACATTGTGTGTTCGGCAATTTCCTTCTTATCATTCACAAGTTCTTTCCTGAACTTTTCATTTAGTTCAGGTTCTGTAACAACAGGCCTGGTACCAGCAATAGGATATGTCTCTAGATAGCTTTTGGAAACGCGCAACAGCATTTCTGGACTTGATCCAATAATCTGAACTTCACGACTAGTTTTTAGAAAATACATGTAAGGAGATGGATTGATCCGCCTTAGATTCTGATAAACGCGCAACGGATCGCCAGTAACACTGAATCGTAAATTCCTAGATAGAACGGCCTGGAAAATATCTCCACGATAAATGAATTCCTTTGCTTTTTTCACCATATCCATGTATTGATTTTTTGAGACATTCTTGATAGGTGAAGAAAAATTAAATGGCTCCCCGAAATCCTCTTCGTGGTGACCCTTAAGTAACTTGGAGACTTCAGCGAAGCGGGAAGTTCTCCCTTGATAAAAATAATATACCTTGGTTGCATCGTGGTCCACAATAATACCATCGGTGTAAATACCGAACTCGAGCATGGGAAAATCGTCCGAAAGGAATTTCCTTTTCTTATTTTTCAATCTGAAATTTTCCCAGGAATTGGCGGCATCGTAGGAGATGTATCCTACCGCCCCGCCAACGTACCGGAACCGTTGATCCTTTACATAAGGGAGAATACTTTTGATCGGAAATAGGGGGTCAGGTGTTTTGTCATATTGTCTTGAATCTTCGCCTTCAATCAAATTTATCGTATTCTTTTCAATTGTGACCTTACTCCGTGGATCAAAACCGATAATAGAAATTTCCGATAATTCTTTGGGCCCTTGCAATGATTCTAACAGGAAAGCGGTATCAAAAATCTTATATATCCGCGTAAATATTTTGAATTGGTCGGCGGACACGTCAAGTCTTACAAAATGGACATCTGTTTTCATCTTTGAACGCAAAATTTGCTTTATTTGAAATACGGACCATATTTATTTTCAATGGAGAATCAAATTCGCAAGTTGAATTTTGTTCCCCTCACATTCGGATTTGATCTCTTACTTGTTATATCAACGAACCCGAATTTACTACCTATCTTTAGTTGAAGGAAGCCATCATAGAAACTACCAAGACAAAATAACTAGTCCGATGGTATCTACTTATTTCTATTTCTTTTTCTGGCACGCTTTCCAGCGTTTTTTGAGGTGGGAAGCATGTGGCTTTGCATATTTTCAAGCTCACCCAAACCATGTGTGTATTTTTCCCAATAGTTTGACTGACCAAAGAGTTCATCCAATTGAGCTGAAGCACTAAAGGATATTTTGTTGAGGGTCAAATGGAGCGTTTCATGACTTAATAAAGAGCTTGCCACCTCAGCAATTCGCCCATCTGAATTAAATTCCTTCCATGATCTGTAATTACCAATAAAAGCCCGTGATCTTCCATAATAAGATACGAACATAAGTCCTCTTCTTCCTGATAGACCTTTCAATTTAAGATCCAACACCATGTTATTTAGCACAAGCACCATATCTCTGCATCAATTCCTAGATTAATGTATCTTGAAAAAAATTGGAAACTGTTATTGTGCTTCATGAATAAACCTTCGTCGTTCTGACAACAATTGTAATGATTTGTAAATATGTCCAAGTGAGAAGCTAATTTGCAAATGTTTTATTCACATAGGTTTTACAAATAGATCCAAAAAAATTTACAATCGGAATGCTAATCTTCTTATCTAGTTTGTTTGATCTAGTGTCGCACGTATCAGATGACAAATTCAACTATTCGCAATAAGAATTCTATCTTGAAAAAATACCGTGCCCTACCTTCAAGCAAAATTGCATTGGCTGCGGTTGAAGCAGCCATAAAAGCGGTTGAACCTATGAACTTGCTAACTAAGGCTGTTAGCAGGGATCAAGACAGGTTAATAGTGTCTGATATTAGGAATAAAACTTTAACAATTGACTTGGCCAGATATGACGAAGTCCTTGTAGTTGGTGCTGGAAAGGCCTCTGTGCCCATGACGATGGGTCTATTAAGAGTACTTCATCACGGCAGGGATACTAATTTCCGTATTTCAGGGTCAATTGTCACCCCATATGGGACTTCAAAAAGGATCCATGGAATAGCTGTAGTTGAAGCTGGGCATCCGCTGCCTGATTCGAACGGTATTAAGGGTACCAAAAGAATTGTTAATATTCTTCGGCAGGCCAAACCTAGAGCCCTAGTTATTGTGCTATTATCAGGGGGAGGGTCTGCTCTCTTATCTCTTCCTAAGAGTGGGATTACGCTGGCCGATAAAAGATATGTTACTCAATCATTGCTTTCATCAGGGGCTGAAATTCAAGATTTAAACGTAGTACGAACTCACCTTTCACAGGTGAAAGGAGGAAGGTTGATCCGATATTCACCTCCATCCACTACGTTTTTGACGCTTGTAATTTCTGACGTAATCGGTGACGAACTCCAAACAATTGCTTCTGGTCCAACATATCCTAACTATACATCGTCCATCGATGCGAAAAGAATACTTTTGAAGTATGATATTTGGAATATTAATAACTCTCACGTTAAGAGAATTAGGAATGTTATAACAAATGGGATCAAAGTCGAAAAGAATGCACTTCAAAATATTTCAGGGTATCAGAGAAAAATAGATTACGCCTTAATCGGGAATAACACGATGGCTTGCAATGCAGCTTCTCAATTTTTGAGGTCAGAGAAAATTGATACATTGGTACTTGGTTCTCATTTTGACGGAGACGTAGCAGCACACGGAAAATGGCTTTCCCTACTGGCTAATGGGTTGAAATCATTGTCAGTCCCATTTGCAATTGTCCTTGGTGGAGAAACAACTGTAAGACTAAATAGGCAAGGAAAAAATGGCATAGGTGGCCGAAACCAGGAAGCGGCATTACACGCTCTATTATCACTTGAGACCTCATCTGACCAGGATGTTTCGATTTGCTGCGTAGGAACAGATGGTATCGATGGTAACTCAATGGCGGCAGGGGCATTGGTCACGGGCTCGATGAAGAGTCAAGATAGTCCAAAGTCGATGGAGGAATTACGGAGGTATCTACAGAATCATGACAGCAGTACTGCTTTCAAGAAGTTAGGCTCCCAGATAATAACAGGCAGGACATTGACCAATGTGAATGACGTTAACGTGATATGTAGGCTAACAAGTAGTGTTAGAAGCTAAATATTGTCATTGGTTCACGGTTTGATCTTGATTGATGTGTATTGTGTATCTGAAATCTTGACGATTTGACCCTCACTTGTTACCAATATCAAAGAACCATCTGGATCAATGTTGGTAGCCAACCCATCTAATTGGATGTTATTCCCTACTACTTTGATCCTCTTTCCCATCATTGGACAATGCAGTTTCCAACGTGTCGCCACAGATTCCCAATTGCCTGACTGTATTTCGCGATAGTAGTCATTAAAAAGATTAAGAATGGAGGCTAAGAAGGGTTCCATGCGAATAGAAGATTGACTTGTGTGTTCAATCAATGATGTTGCACGTCTTAAACCTTGTGGCTTTGAATTCAAATTTATTCCCGCTCCAACGACACAATATTCTAAATCCTTTCCGCGAACCGCAGAGCTAATCAGTACACCGGCCACTTTTCTTGTCCTTATTAGAACATCATTGGGCCACTTGATGGATGCTTCCAAGTTGAGACTACTTGATATGGTTTCGCACACTGCCAAAGACATAGCATAAGACAGAAATAAACTGGAACTGGTCTTTATGTCCGACTTGATTATTAGAGAGAACCAAAGCCCTCCAGGCGGTGATATCCATTTTTTATCTTTCCTACCACGCCCAGATAATTGAGATTCAGTTATGACAACCATGCCATGAGAATAGGGGTCGGTTTCGGCGATTGATATAGCATAGTCTTGCGTCGAAGTAATTTCCTTAAAAGCCCTAACCCTACTTCCGAGAATGCACCCGCCGATGGCGACCTTTAAGTTAGCCACTTCAAAATTCATAAATTTCTATACTCTTAAACATGACGTAATTGCGATCACTATTTTATATTTGTGAAAGTTAGCGATAAGAATGTGGGTCTGGGTGGCAACGATAAGGAGACGGAAACTAAAAATCCGATATATGCATGGTTTAGGGTAGTAAGATTAAGGTTTGTGCTATCATCGGTTATAGCAGTTCTTTTAGGAGTATCCATAGTCTACTACGAAACTGGTCAAGTTAACATTTCTTTCACCATACTTATTCTTGCAGGCGTAGTATTCCTTCATTTTAGCATTGACCTGTTGAATGACTATTGGGACTATGTTAAGGGGATAGACAAGATTACAAAACGAACAAAATTTAGTGGAGGTACAGGAGTACTGCCCACCGGTCTTCTTAAAGCGAAGCACGTTTACGTTGTTGGTCTAATGTTTCTCGTTATGGGGTCTCTTATAGGGATTTATTTCATCTTATTGAGAGGTCCGATAGTTGGAGTAATCCTAGGAATTGCTGTTTTTTCGGTTTATACCTACTCAAGTAAACTGGTCTATCGTGGCCTTGGGGAAACATTTGTTGTCCTCAAGGGTGCTCTTATCGTGTTTGGCGCCTACTACGTACTGACAAATTCGGTCGAATTCGTTCCTTTTTATAACGGCATAATACTGGGAATGCTATCAGGTTGCGTTTTGTTTATAACGTCCTTCCCCGACTTTGAAGCGGATAAGTCAAAGGGAAGAAAAACACTTGCAATTAGCCTTGGCAAAGACCAAGCACTAAAATTGTATCCCATTCTCCTCCTATCACCTTACGTATTGCTCATTTTTGGGGTCATATTAAATCTAATTGTAATATACTCATTAATCTGCTTCATTTCAATACCCTACCTATTCAAAGCTATAAAGGGAATCAAGAAAGCACCTCCAGTAGGACTGTTATCAGCAATGGAATCTACCCTAGTTTTTGCTCGGATTACTGGGACGATGTTGATCATTAGCTACCTTTTTGCTGCTCATCCACTTTAATAATTCACAACCGCGTGATTGATCAGACTTATCTTTGTTAGACTCAGACGATTGGGGGCCTCGCGAATACATTTCTTGGGTCCGAGTGATATTCTACAGCTAAAGCTGGGTCCTTCTGTCTCCCGGTAAGCACACCTACTGCAATATCATCACTTTTTATCACCTCTTGTTCCCTTAATATCTTGATGCCTGCAGGGACTGCGCCAGACGCCATTTCACAGTCAAATCCGTTCAAGCCCACTACTGCCATACCGTGACTCATCTCTTTATCATCTACTTGCACTACCAGCCCGTCTGTGAATTCTATCGCACGCAAAGCTTTCGCTATGTTTGCAGGTTTTCCAATCTGTATCGCCGTGGCTCTTGTCTTGGGCATTAATGCCCTACTTTCCTTGTAGGTATAGTATCTGTCCAACAGATTAGCATCGAAATTTCCTGCATTCCAAACAAGCTTTTGACTTTCAAATTCCCCATTCACTAGTTCATAAAACGTATTTGCACCCGCTGAATTCACAACAACTATCCGAGGGACCTTCTTTACCCACCCCCAATCATATAACTCCATTAAACATTTTCCACAACTAGAAGTATTTCCCAGCGCTCCGCCAGGATATACGAGCCAGTCCGGAGGATTCCAATCCAAGTGCTCTAAGATCCTATATACTATAGTCTTCTGACCTTCTAGTCTGAAGGGATTAACAGAATTCACGGTATATCCATTCTGGAGATTTACCTTAGCCAATGATTGATTGAGAGCATCATCAAAGTTTCCTTCCACTTGGATGACTTGGGCACCAAATTGGAAAGCTTGCCCTAATTTTCCAGCAGCGATTTCTCCTTTTGGAATATAGACTTCACATCTCATATTTTCGTTAGCTGCATACATGGCTGCTGAAGCGGAGGTATTTCCAGTGGATGCGCATATAATCTTGTTCACGCCGATGGCTTTCGCGTGCGTTATTGCAGTAGACATGCCATTGTCCTTAAATGATCCGCTTGGATTGTACCCCTCCGGCTGTAGCAGGAGACTATCCTGTTTCAAGTTGACGTATTCTGCAACTCTGCTCATACGGTATGGTTTTGAAAGTCTTCCTTCTGCTCCATCTAGAGATACAAGAATTTTTGCGCACTCATCCAAGTTCTCCGTATCAATTCCAAGAAAGTTAATCAGATCACGAAAACGCCATACCCCGCTTTCATTGTATATGTTTCCACCATGATTCCGCCGTGAGTAGAATACTTCTATCTGCTTTTTTTCCGGTTTGTTAAGATAAGTAACGTCTAACAAAGAATTACAAGAACATGAATAGGCTTGGTTCATGATATTGAAAGTTTTTCCACATTTAGGGTTAATGCATTTCTTTATCGCATTCGTTTTCATGAATTTGAAATAATCTTAAGTTCATATTAATTGTATTTCTCCTCTAACGATTTGCGTTATCAGGCTTAAGAAGCTAGAATTTGTCTCAGTATCCAATTTTCGCCAAGCCTGACTAAACTTAGAAGTGTGAAACAGATCTCAAAAACGTAAGAAATATCCTAACATATTGTCGTTATAATTTGTCTAACCATTTTTTATTCTCCTTCGTCAATTCAGGAATCGTCTACCGATGAAGAACCGCTCAGATATTGAAGTAATGGCCTCAATTCTCCGCTCTGCAACTAGCAGCTGGGAATATAAGACAAGTATAATGAACACTGCAGCAATTTCACACTCACAACTAATAAGATATCTGGCTGTTGGAATAGAAAAGGGGCTGATTGAATATTCTGAAACAACTGGACTGTATAGGACGACTGAATCAGGAATATTCTATCTCAGGAAATATGAGCAGATGGTGTCTATGCTTCCATCGGTTCCTGAAATTCTAGACTTTGATAATGAGCCTAGTTCATCCGAATCTCGAGATCATCTTTACAGTAATGTGAGCTAATCAAATTATGAATTCATGATACCAAATCCATCGCGGAAAAGATTTTCAATATTAATTTCGAATAAGTGATATAGAGACTGTCGACCAATACTGTTACGAGTGAAGGTCATGCTTTGCAGGAGGCTTAAGGATTCAATCTGTTCTTCCATTTGGGAAGAAGTTTGTGATACCGTGCTTCTTTCAGGTGGACTAGATAGCACTATCATAACGGCCATTCGCAAGCCTGATTACTCCATTACTATTGGATATGGATCGGAAGCATCTGACTTGAAATATGCTAATGAGGCGGCTTTTAAGTTTGTTAAAAAAAAGATAACAAGAATCCTCTCGACTCAAGAGGTGTTAGGATTAATTGAAAAAGTTGTTGGAGCTTTGAAAACATTTGACCCGATAACAATTAGGAATTCTATTGTTCCATATGCCGCATTGGAAGTGGCTAATTCTAATGGAATTGAATGCGTCTACACTGGTGACGGCGGTGACGAGTTATTTGCTGGGTACAATTTTCTGCAAAGATATGTAGATAGTCCATCTCGCCTCGAAAATGAAATTTCCCGCTTAAGAGCAATTATGACCTTCCCTACATTTAGCTTAGGAGAGAGTCAGGAGGTGAAAATCATTGCGCCATTTCTCAATGAAAAAGTAGTTCGTGTAGCCGAATTGATTCCCATTTCAGACTTAGTTGGATTCTATAAAAATGAGATTTGGGGTAAAATGGTCTTGCGACAATGTTTTCGGGATGAATTAGGGGATGAGATTTGTTGGAGAAAGAAACAGGCACAGGAAGAAGGGGCTGGCATTAGTAGGATAAGAGAAATTATTGAAAATAGCTGCAGTGATTTTTCGTTTGTTGAAGAGGCACGTATGGCTAAGGGGAAAGGCGTAGTGATAAGGAGCAAAGAACATCTATATTATTTCAAGTGCTTCATCCGCAATTTCTCCCTCAAAGAGCGGTGTGATTGTCCAGAACTGACCTGCTCTGGTTGTGGAAATTGCGTTTCCTTTCTTTCAAATTACTGCAAACTTTGTGGGCAATTCCCTGTAACTTAACTAAAGATCCACCTCGAAATATAACAAAAGGCTAGTTAGAACAGCATTCGTCATGAGCAAATTTGGGACAACCACAACTCAGCTGTCAGCTGCAATATTGATTAACTGTTTCTTTATTCTAGAAATAGTTGGATAGCTATAGCCTTTCTCTCGATAAATTTTAATCATTGATCTCCAATTTTTGAGTCGACGCTTAGCTTGTACTTTGGTTATCATGTGGGTTTCTCTCTTAACTATACTCTTCCTACCAGGAAACAAATAGCCTCCAGAAATGGCCATTAACCTTTTATACGCAAATCTAAGTCCGAAGAGTAGCATAGGGGGCGGTAGTGATTTGAGGTATTTGGATATCTCAACATACTCCTTATCTGAGAGTTCAATATCCAGAATGATTTCTTTCATTAGATCCTTTAAACAAGAAAATTATTAAAATCTTTCAAATTTCGTATTTTGAAATCTCATGTAATGTTCAACTATATCCGAAAGTTAATTATATGATTTCGTATTTTCCCATAGATTGATGATGGACGATATTGAGTTCATAGCTGAAATGGAGAATAAGGTCAATTCGGGAGATGAAATACTGTTTCCAGAAGCTCAGCGACTCCTCAATACTTCTAACGTCCAAACATTAGCAGAAGCTGCTAACAGAATTGCTCGAAGATTTAGTGGAGCTCAAGTGGACGTAGAAATGCTCCTAAACGCAAAGTCTGGCAGTTGCCCAGAGGACTGTTCATTCTGCGCTCAATCATCTTTTTATGAAAGCAAGATCAACAAGTATCCATTGCTTGAAAAAGAGACGATCCTAGGACGAGCCCAAAAAGCCAAGGAATCTGGCGCGGATAGCTTTTGTTTGGTATGTGCATACAGATCGCCGCCTGAAAACGATTTTAATTATATATGTGATATAATAGAACATATAAAGAAGTATTTAGATATTGATGTAAATGTTTCTTTAGGTTTCATGACAAAGGAACGGGCTAGGCGTTTGAAAATGATCGGAGTAAAAAGATATAATCACAACCTAGAAACCTCTGAAACCTATTTTTCTCAAATCTGTAGAACTCACGATTTTTCAGATAGAGTGAATACAGCACTAATAGTTAAAGAAGCCGGCCTTGAGTTATGTTGTGGCGGTATTATAGGTATGGGTGAAACTGTTAAGCAGAGATTAGAGCTTGCATATTCTATTAGGAATTTGACACCTAACGAGGTGCCGATAAACATTTTGATACCAAAGTCAGGGACCCCCTTTGAAAACCTACATGGTGTTAGTCCTATTGATGCAATTAAAACAATCGCCGTATGGAGATTTTTGATGCCAACCCCAACTATTAAGATTGCTGCTGGGAGGGAAGTATATTTTAGAGATAATGACAATTTGGCTCTAAGGGCAGGCGCGAACGGAATAATTACAGGTGGATATCTGACTACTAATGGTAACGATCCAAGTAGAGATATGCAAATGATTCAGGATATTGGTATCAACCAGGGGTAATTATTACAATTTTGTAAAAAAAGAACTTGACTACTTAAGATCCTATGATCTCTACCGGGGTTTAAATGTAGACGATAGTCTTAAGGGGTCAGTAAGAATTAGACATAACTATCAAGACAATATATTGAACTTTTGTTCCAATGACTATCTGGGGATCTCAACCCACACTGAAGTATTGCAATCCACCAAGAAATCTCTAAAGCAGATTTCTCCCTGCAGCTCGAGGCTCGTCACAGGAAATACTCCTGAATTGGAGCGTCTTGAAGAAATGCTCGCTAATCACCGCAAGACACAAGCGGCACTGGTATTTCCTACAGGGTATATGGCAAACCTTGGCACCATCACGCCTTTAGGAGGTAAGAATTGCGTCATCTTTAGTGACGAACTTAACCACGCCAGCATAATAGATGGATGTAGGCTAAGTGGGGCTGAAATTAGTATTTTTAAACACAATGACATTCATGATCTAGAGGAAAAAATTGAACTAAACAAGAGGGTTCCAAGGAAGATAGTAATCACTGAAGGAGTGTTTAGTATGGATGGAGATTTTGCCGATGTGAGAAAAATAAGCAGTATCTGTCACTCACATGATGCACTTTTGATTGTGGATGATGCGCACGGTGATTTCATATTTGGAAATCCAAGAGATCGTTCCTATTCAGGAATTCCGGCCTATTTTGGAGTGAACTCGAAAGTCGATTTTCACATTAGTAGCCTGAGTAAAGCGTTAGGATGCTTTGGAGGCTACGTCGCCACCTCAAGACGGATGCGAGAATTTTTGATAAATAAATCTAGACAGTTTATTTATACTTCTTCTGTTCCTAGCCACCTTTGTGTGTCAGGAATGACAGCTATACGTGTTGTAGAAAAAGGTTACTTGCAGAACAAGTTGTTCCGAAATATAGAGCTTCTTGGTAGGGAGCTTTGCAAGCTTGGGCTCATTACTAACCAGCCTCGAACTCAAATAATCCCAATCTTAATAGGCTCTGAAAAGAATGCCATTAAGTTTTCCAATTTACTGTTGAGAAAAGGTATCCTAATCCAACCAATAAGATATCCCACGGTTAAGAAAGGCTCATCTAGAATAAGAATTAGCATGTCAGCTTCGCACACTCCGGCTAATATACGAAATGCAGTAGATGCCATTAGTTATGCAGCCGACAAATTGAAATTGATCTAGAAAAGTATTTCATTTTATATTTCATAATTCGAAATTAGAAATATCGCTCAGACGACTAACTAGCAAAAGAAAGTATAAGGAAATAGATTCAGACATACTCAAGCTCGATTATGATTATCAATTAAACCTGATTTTAGTAAGTAGTAATTCTTGTTTACCGATATCGGACACGGAATCGGATACGAACATCCAATGATATTTCTGAAATCGAGTTTTGAAAGATTTTAGCTGCCAAGAGTCCAAAAATTCTATTTACTTCCTAAAATTTAATAGATCTCGTGCAATTAATTTCTCGATAAGTTTTAGACTGTAGTTGTTATGGATTCTTGGGATTTCTATCACTCTCTTTACCCCCGTTAATGCAACAAGTAACGATGGGAGACGGCGTTGTACCTTCGAAGCTTTTTCGGGACTCTTATTGATAATTATTGCATCTACTCGAATTTTCCTATTAAGACAAGCCTGGTAAGTAAGTAATGTATGGTTTATAGTACCTAGCTTTGGCGATGTCACGATAATGGCAGGAAATCCAACCATCTTGATAAAATCTAAGATTGTTTCCTTCCTAGATATAGGCACCATAACCCCCCCAATACCTTCCACCACAAGAAACTCGTGCTGCCTTGACAGCCTTCGCAATATTTTGACCGCATGATCCAAGTTAGGAGGTTGTCTCCCACTCATCATTGCAGCAAGAAAAGGGGCAGTTCCAATTTGATAGAAAAAGGGATTTATCATATCGTGGGAATCAACTACCTTTGCAGCTCGAGAAAGTCTCCATGCATCCTCAGAACCAAACGTTGAGGTGTATCGCTTATGCGATGTAGCAAACGGTTTCATTACTCCTACGTCAGTGCCGTATTTAGTCAGGATTTTCGCTATTGTGCAGGCTATGAATGTCTTTCCAATATTAGTATCGGTTCCAGTGATGAATAATCCTTTCACAGCAATTTAATAATGAAGCAGTTTGCTTTATTTCAATATGGTACTTTTCAGTAGACATCACATATGGTATCCTTATACAGATATGAACCAATGGGATAGTTCAACTTTCAAAATAATAACAAGAGGAAGGGGGTTCCATTTGATAGATTCAAAAGGTCGACAATATCTTGACGGCGTTGCAAGTATGTGGTGCAATGTTTGGGGCCATGGAGAGAAGGAGATCATCAGAGAAATGAAAAACCAGATTAATTCTCTTCAACATTCTAGTCTTTTCAGCCTAGCAAATAAACCGTCGATAGAACTTTCTGTTGAACTTATAAAATTGTCAAAAGGAATGGAACATGTTTTCTATACTGATAACGGTTCTAGTGCAATAGAAGTTGCGATGAAGATGGCCGTGCAATACTATAAAAATAGAGGCCGACCAGAAAAGAGAAATTTTGTTTCACTTCAAAATGGATATCATGGCGATACATTCGGGGCAATGTCTGTGGGTTATGTCCCTCGATACTTTTCTGCATATAGAACACTACTGACAAAGGTGACCCGATTACCTAGTCCTTCCATGATGTTGGGCGAGCCATTACTCGAATTAGATGAGATCCTTGAGGAAACCGAATTGCGTCTTAAGAAAATTTCTGCGAAGACCTGCGCAATAGTAATGGAGAGCGGCGCTCAAATTGCAGGTGGGATTAGAATTTATCCGCAAGGGTATCAAAAGAAAATAGCCAGGCTAGCAAGGAAGTACGGCGTCCTACTTATTTTGGATGAAATCGCAACGGGATTCGGTAGGCTTGGAAATATGATAGAATATTTGAAACAAGATTCAATTCCAGATATTGTCTGTTTTGGTAAGGCATTAACTGCAGGATATACACCTTTAGCGGTTACTCTAACGAACTCTGAAATATTTCGATCGTTCCTAGATAATAAAGTTAAACTCTATCACGGTCACACTTATTGCGGACATCCTATAGGCTGCGCAACCGCCATCGCTAATTTGAAACTGTATAGAAAAAGAGGTCTAATACGAGATATTTCGCTGAAATCAAGATTTATAAGGAAGAGATTAGAAGAGCTCCAAAATTCTCCAGCTGTAAGTAATGTGCGACACGAAGGAATGCTTGCTGGTTTAGATATCTCAAAACAAGGGATAGACGCGATAAAAAAGAGAACAGGCGAACCTGTTAATTCTTTCATTTTCAAGAATGCGCTAAACTCGGGGGTTTACTTGAGGCCGCTGGAAAAGACAATAGTTTTAATCCCTCCACTCGCCATTGACACAAAGAATCTAGAGTACCTACTCAGCGTTGTAGGGCTAATTGTTAAAAAAGTCGAGCGATTGCTCTAAACGAAATCAATAGGACATGCCAATATTGAAGTTTTCACTGAATTTGTCGTAGTTCCTTATATAACGTTGCTTTTGAAATCCCTAAGTCCTTTGCAATTCTAGAACGGGGAGTGTTTTCAGCCAGTAGTTTGACTAGTATATTCTTATCGATCATCGCCTGGGGCCTTCCAATGCTTTTGCCGGAATCCTTAGCCCTCTTCATCCCATCCTTGGTTCGTTGAACCAGCATTTCTCGCTCTCTTTCCGCGACCCAAGTGAGTATTCCGATCATCAATTTTCTGACACTGGGTTCTGTACTCTGAAGAAAGGTTTCTCTTGGTGAGCACGAAATCAAAGGTGCATATTCTTCAATTGCTTTTATCGCGTCGAGTGTGTCCCAGAAGGTTCTCCCAACCCTGGAAAGTTCATATACTAATATGGCGTCTACAGAATCTGCTTTAATGATGTCGAGCATCTCTTTGAAGGCATGTCTCCGAATTGCCGGGATTTTTCCACTTACTGATGAGTCTTCGAAATATGATAGTATCTCAAAATTGTGTTCAGCGGCCCATTTATCTAGGACAAGTTTCTGATTCATAACAGTCTGTTCCTCAGTACTTACCCTTAGGTAGGCGAATGCGTACATTACCTAACTTATGAAAGCCGTCCACGATGTTAATTAATCACAGTGTTAACCTTCAAAGACTAAATGTTCAAAAAGGGTGTCTGTAACTTTTTAACCCAAGTACTAGATTTATCCCCTTACCAATAGTAAAAAAAACGTTCTTTTTGTTGAACGTTTTAGAAATGGGTCCTTTTCTGGACTATTAAGGATTATTAAAATGTATACGAAATTCGTCAAACGTAGGTAGGTCGGGGGTTTTAAAGAGTCTTCCTTTTGATGCAATTCAGTTGCTATGCTGCAGTATACGATGCCTATTCAGCTATCAACAATTCACCAAATTTGTGGCTATAACCCCCGCCTGCAACCGATAAATAGTGCTATTTATTATGAACAACCGATGCAATCTCAATTTGAATAAGTATGATGTCATGGGAACATTTAATGTCAGTTAGTTGGATTCGTCTGTTATATCCTGGTGAGTTAGTTCTTTCAGGGAGCTGAAGAATTATTTCTATTAGTCCAACACAACATTTAATTTGTCCAAGAATGCTTGCAATATTGCGCCGCTGTAGCTCAGCATGGTAGAGCAATTCTAGCGTGGTTTGGAAAACTCCCCTGGAGCTTAGCTGGCTGTTAACCAGTGGGTCATCAGTTCGAGTCTGATCAGCGGCGCTTTGATTATCACGATAACGTTCGCTAACTATTGTCAGAAGGATATTATGTCCAACGCGATCGCATCCGCAAGCAAATCAAGATGTCGATTTGCGATTATATACCCATTTTTTATCTCATTCGCTGATACCCATCTATTGGAAGAAGAGAATAATCGTTCCTTTCGGAGTTTGTTCTCAAGTAACTCCAGGTCCAATTCTACCTCTTCAACCTCCTCTGTTCTAGAATACTTCATTGTGAGGAGAACCTTCCTTACTAGGACTCTTCTCCCAAATCGTTGGGAGAAATCTCTGGCTCCTTCATCGATCTCGACTAATTTGAGTTTCATCTGGGTAGTATTAAGGGCATCCCTACTGGTAAGGAGTCGATCATCGACAAATCTATCGTAGCTCATAACTCGCTTTAAATACATTATTTGTTCATCGTATATGAATCAAACCGATCCAGTGTTCTGAAACAGAAATAGATCTTTCCTTCGGGAGTTGCTCCTGTGGCTATCAATTCTACCGCTTCCCCAACAGCAATCCGTCGCCCTTCTAACACAGAGCCTAACATCAAGATCCCATCCATATCTATGAGTGCTACAATTACCTTTTCTTCCTCTAGCCAGGATTTGCTAAATTCAACAATTTTTCCGAATTTGCCAGCAGCTACCGTTGATGTTCTACGATAGCAGGAAGGACAATGCTCGTACGGCGGCCAAATTTTCTTTTGGCAAGCCGTACAATAAGAAACCACAAGCATGCCATTTTTTAGTTGTTTCATGAAACGTCGCATCAAATACTACTCCAAATTTCACGAACTAAGGATCATTATTGTTGCTGAAGTCCCTGCTGCTGCAAGATTATGAACTAGTCCTACGTTACTAGTACCCACTTGTCGTATCCCTGCTTCATGCCTTAGCTGACATACAATTTCGCACACTTGAGCGACCCCCGTTGCGCCTATTGGATGGCCTGATCCGAGAATTCCACCTCTAGGGTTCACTGCAATCTCCCCGTCTAAGGCATACGATGCTCCTTTTCCAGTTTTAGCAAATCCCAAGTCTTCAATTGCCATGATTTCCATTATTGTAAATGCATCATGAATCTCTGCGACCTGAATATCTGAGGGGTTTAATTTCGCCATTTTGTAGGCGTGGGTCGCTGCTAGTTTGCTTGATCCATTCTTAAATATACCTGGAATAGCGTGCGCTACGCTTGCACAGTTGGTTTGTTGTCCTATTCCGTCTATCCAGACAGGCTGAACATCAAGGGTTCTGGCAACATCCTCGGAGACAAGCAATACACTAGCAGCCCCTGAGCAGAGTGCACCACAATCTAGCAACTTAATTGGCTCAACAAGCTTTCTGGAATCTAATACTTCTTCAAGCGAAATTGGCTTGTTAAACATAGCGTTTGGATTATTTATCGCCAATGATCTATTCTTGACTGCTATGGCTCCCATATCCTCTTCAGTGGTCCCATACTCTCGCATATGCATTTTGGCAAAAACCGATGCCCAATAAATAGGGGAAGTAAATTGGCCTCTGGATACATCCCAAATGAGCTTGGAACCAGGGCTGTTACGTAGCTCTGCACCAATTACCAAAATTGAATCACATAGTCCTGAAGAAATATACGAATAAGCCGCTGATAATGCAACGGTACCGGAATTACAAAGGTTATCAATCCTACATGTTATTTTGGGATTTATATCTAACATTTCAGAAGCGATTGCCCCGGTATAAAGATCATTCGAACAACTCGAAAACAATAGACCCTCTATCTTATTTGCTGGTATTATTGAAGATCTCAAAATCTCCATAGCTGGCTCACATGCCAATTCGTAAACTGATTTGTCTGTTAGTTTTCGAAATTTGGTGGTAGCATAGTCTACAATTGCAACTCTATTCATTTGAGAAAGTCTCCAACAATTTGATGAATGATTTCTGAGTATCCTCTCCTTCTACAGGATTGATTTGTAATATGGAAAGTGTTATTCCTGAGGAAATAAATCTTTGCAGCGAACGTCTGCCCTGTTCGGAATCCCCGCAAATAGCAATTTCGTCCAGCAATTTGTCAGAAACAATTTTAGAGGCTGCGTCAAGTCCTCTCTTATTGTACTCTTCAACGATAGCTTCCGTCTCATCTGCGAAACCACAGCTTGAAATAAGTTTTCTATAATATGCTCCCACTGAAATATAAAACGCCAGCGTCTTTGCTGCGCGCATTCGTGCTTTATCAGGAAACGCATCTGAAATTGAGCATATGAATGCAGAAGCCAATTCAAATGGTCTTATTATATCTCTCCTTATCCTTTGAACTGTGGACCTCAACTCGTCAAAAGGTCTCAAGTATAAGAGTAGACCCTCTGCGACCGATAGGGAGAGTGCTATCATTAACGGATTTACAGCAGCTAGAAAGATAGGAATAGAACTCCGACGAGGAGGATGCAAGAGCTTAAAATTCGAAACTTTAAAGAAGTCGCCCTCAAAGGATACCGACTTCCCAGCCCAAATTAGCCTGAGAAGAGTAACCATCTCTCTCATTCTGGCAAGTGGCTTATCGAAGGTTAATCCATGCCAATCTTCAATGATTGCACTGGTACTTACCCCTAGTCCCAACAAAGTTCGATTTCCAGAGAGAAAATCCAAAGTGATCCCGCCCATTGCTATGGTAGAAGGAGTTCTTGAATAGATATTGAGTATTGCTGTTCCTAATTTCGGACCTTGGGCAACTTGAGAGATCGCCCCTAACGTGCTAAAGGCTTCTCGTCCCCAGGTTTCTGGTACCCAGAGAGAATGAACATTCTTATAATCATTTGCTAGGCGAGAAAATCTCAAGATCTCATCTATGGAAAGCAGAGTCCCCAGACTGTATCCAGTCTTGATTCCTCCCGAAGAATTCAACTAGTTTCCTCGTGAAACTAGTTGGGATGTTTGAATTTCCTTACTAGCCTCGTCCATATCTTTATGCGAATCGACCGATCTCCAGAAAGAGGTAGAAAATGTAACGCCCTTCAATTTTCGATCTTTTGCCATTATGGGCAAAGCAGATGTCTCTATGTTTCCATGTTCCGGTAGAAAATCGAAAACATCTTTAGTGAAAAAATAGACTCCAGCATTAATCCATTTATCATTGATCTGTGGTTTCTCAACAAAACCAGTAACAAGGCCATTCTTGTCAAGTTCAATAACACCATACGGACTTTTCAATGGCACGAGAGCTAGTGCAGAATTTTTGGTGTGCTTTAAAATATTCGGATCGAGGTCAGTCAAAATATCGCCATTTACCATAAAGAATCCCTCATCCTTAGCGCCGTTGATCAAGCTTCTGGCATTCTTCAGTGCTCCGCCTGTTCCGAGTGGTTCCTCTTCAACAGCATAACCTACTCTTACACCGAATCTGTTTCCACTTCCGATGTAATCAATAATGCGCTCCTTAAGGTAACCTACACATATAACAATTTCATCTACGTCATGATTTTTGAACCATCTTATTTGCCATTCTATTATTGGCCGGTCGCAAACTTCTATCATAGGTTTCGGCCTCTCATCGGTAATAGGTCTTAACCTTTTTCCTAATCCCCCCGCAAGTATAACACCTTTCACGTTAGATTACACTCCTTTTTAAACAATTAAATGCTATGCTTGAGCTCGTTCTCCATCTTCAAAAAGATTTATTAGCACACGAATGTAAATATTGGATGATAATAAAATATTTCAAAACTCGAAATTTGAAACATGGTGAATTTCTATTTATTAAATCTACTCTGAATCAAAATGATGAGCCCTACCGACAATACAATTTCTACGCTATTCCGGCTTCCCTTGAATAAATGTATAATCCATCTAGAAATACACGTTGGTCCTTGCCCTTTATTTTTGTTGATGACTCGATATTGGCAGCAGTCTGAGATACATCTTCAATACTCGGTCCAGTCACCAACACGTCTTCTCCGCTTGTCTTCACTTTTGTATTGCTGCCTACTATCATGGCTATTCTTGGGGCTCTCTCACCGAAAATATTCTCCACATGTACCTCAGGTCCCTTCACCTTAACAGATATGGGAAAATGCGCAAAAACAACTTTTAATCGATAAGTGTATCCTTGTTCTACTCCGCGGATCATATTGTTCAAAATGCTTTTAGCAGTGTTAATTATCGCGAAATCTTTCTTTCTCTTCCCATAAGACGAAATCTTAATGCTATCCTGAACAATATCAACTTTAATTGGAATCTTCGACAAATCTCTTGTGAGGGTCCCTAGCTTTCCACTAACTTGGATCTGGTTTTCTTCCTTGGATACAGTTACCTCTGAGGGTATAGTAACATCAACAGCCATTTTCTCAACCGGAATTTTTTCAGTACACATACCCTACCAGGACTCCACCTAAACCAAGTTGTTGGGCTTCATGATGTGACATAACACCTTTGCTTGTAGAGACAATTAATACACCCATGCTAAATGAGGGCAAGTATCGTCTTTCCCAGTCGAGATAGCCATTCTTTCTCACACTATACTTTGGAGTGACTATCCCACATTTGTTTATGGCAGCTAGAAGCTGAATGCGAAACTTCCCTGCTCGACCATCGTCTATTTGTTCAAATTCGCCTACGAAATGATGTTTCTGCATAACTCGCAAGACTTCACTAGTGAACCTAGACGCCGGCACAACAATACACTCCTTTTTTCTTCTCGATTCGTTATTGTATAGGGTATTCAACAAATTCGCTAGAACATTTAATGCTGGCATATTTTTATTCTCATCCTCCTAATCATTCGTACTTGTAAAAGCCCAAGTGTTGGGCAACCTCTCTAAAACATTGTCTACATAGGAACAATTTGTACTGTTGTATTAATCCATTATACGCACCACATCTCTTACACCACCTCGAACCCTTACCGTGAGCAATTTTTCTCCTCTTAGTAATTTCATAATCTCTAGGTTTTGGCATTACGATACTTCAACTCCAAATCCGGTTGTAAAGAATTCAATGGCCCCGTCTTTGCTAATTCGGTGACCTTTGCCGATCTTACTCTTATTTCTTTTCTTAGATATACTGTAACCTGGGCGTACTAAACTAACGCAAACATTCATGCCAAAAATTCCAATATCAGGGTTGTATTTCGTACCAGGGATATCAATGTGCTCACGTATGCCAATAGAGATGTTGCCATAATTGTCGAAGGAACTGATATTCATTTTGTTGCCTTTCGCTTCTAAGCATCTTTTCAAGAAATCGGTTGCATCCTTTCTTCTTAGAGTCACCATCGCTCCAATCGGTTCTCCTTGGTGGATTCCAAAATCTCTTAAGTTTTTTTTGGCCGTTGTTACCGTGGGAATTTTTCCAGTCAAATCTTCTAAACCGTGCTTTGCTCTTTCAACAGGTTCTCCAGATTTTCCGACACCGATATTTATAACAACCTTGCCCACCGATATTCTTCTCATTATATTTTCCGAATTCGAAGTATCCATATTTTTTAATTCACCTGAATTATCGGTTCTTGTTCACCGACCAACATGACCATATGTACCGGTAATTCAACTGATCTGTCACCGAATGAAACTACGGTTCTCTTAGGCAACGAGAAAAGGCCTTCCCGAATTTCTTCAATCTTTCCAATAGCCCCTGCATTCTCGCCTTTTGTAACAAGGACAACTGAACCTTTATCCAATTTCATATATGACTTGATCTCCTTTTTTGACAAATCGAACAAACATGAATCTCCAACTGAATACTGCAAATTTGCAATCAAAGTTTTCCCGTCATGGAAACCATATTGAGTTTCTTTCCCTTTGATCGTTTTCCTTAGTGTTACCCTTAATATTTTTAGGCTCTTCTCAGTCTGTTTTGAAAGAAGAACTGGGACCAAGAGATTCCTATTTTTTGGAACTAAACGGAACGCTTGTGATAAGGGAATCAATTCTATAACATCCATCAGCCCTACCGGCCAACCAATGTTTCTCCTCACCACTCCATCTACGGATACCTTACCATCATTGAGCAGCCTCTTTACTTCGTCCATACTATGCGCAACTCTCAATACATCCCTAATCAGAATCCCCAGAGGGTAACAAATATTTTTAGGGTGGGGTCCTGGCCTTGCACGGACCACAAATTGTCCATGCTTTCGTCTAACCTTCCAAAACGAAGGAGCACTCTGCCTCTTGACCGTAGTATCGCCTCCCTTCTTTGCCAAACCTATTTCTCTTCTCCTTTGGTTATATTCTTTCTATTAATTGTAGGACGCCGCTTGTCTTGTTTCCTAATTCGAGCTTTCTTCTCAGTCGGATTTTTTTTCTCAGGTTCGCGAATTCTTTGAATCAGTGCTTGTCTGTACTTATCATCCAAATCCAAATCGGTAATCACTACGTTAGTAGAATTAATTTCCACCTTTACGTTTCCTCCACGCACCTTTTCTCTTTGGATTCCTTCAATGGCGAGACTTCCCCGCCTCATGTTAACTTTTTCAACCTTGCCTTCAATACCACTGTATTCACCACGTATTACTTTAATTGTATCACCGGCAATCACTCTCAAGTTGCGCCTTCCACATTTCTCTCGTAGGGCACGCGAAAGTGAAGACCTGACTTTGCGTTCTGTTAAATGTTTTGGGACGACCCCCATTACTCTATTTGTCAATAATTTTTCTACTCCATTCACCTTTCAAACGATTAGTGCAGCCAAATTTGCAATCCTTGGCCATTTTTCAGCTGCCTCTGCAGCTACTGGCCCTTTTATGTCTGTTCCTTTTATCTCACCCTCAGGTGTGACCAATACAGCTGCGTTATCTTCAAATACCAACCTATTTCCATTTAATCTTCTGACAGGGTATTTTTGCCTTATTATAACTGCCCCAAAAATCTGCTTTCGTAACTCTGCAGGACCTTTCTTGACGGTTACAGTTACAAAGTCGCCCACAGCAGCCGACGGTAAGCGGGAATGTCGTCCCTTAAATCTCTTTACTTGAGCAATGCGAAGAATCTTAGCACCGGTATTATCCGCACATACCAAAGTAGCAGTCATAGGCAACGCTCTTGTTACATAAGGCCTGAATTCCTCCACACCTTTCGCTGAAACAGCTCTTGACTTGGAGGACGTTTATTGTTCCACCTCTATCACCACAAAAGCAACAGTCTTGGTCAAAGGTCGGCATTCTGCTATCCGTACCCGTTTTCCTTCAATTACATCCATACATTCGGGAACATATGCATGCATTTTCGATTTGCTTCTTTCAAATCTCTTGTATTTCGTTACTGGCCTAGAATACTGATGTTCAACTACAACCATTTTTCGAGCCTTAGCACTAACCAAAGTACCCGTAAAAACCCGTCCCCTAACCGAGAGTTTACCGTGAAAAGGACAATTTTTGTCTTCACAGGACCTCCGAGGTGGAGACACAGAAATGCCAATATTTCTAACCATGATTCATCCCAAACTCTTCCTTACAACTCGGTCCTCTGGTCTCCCTATCAGACTGTTTCCACTTATAAAGCAACCGCAAGCAGGAAGAGTAAACCTAATATTAATACAATCTTTAGGTAAACTCTTCAGTACCTCGCCACACCTAATAGTGATCATGTTTCTAGTTTCCTTAACAACATATCCAGATAATCCAGAATATGGGCCTGAGTTGAACGTGCGAGCGTGGAGTCCGATTAACTCATGAAAAATCAAATTCTCGGGTGTTATCAATTGGTTTCGACTCTCTCATTGAGTATCGTCTTAATTCTCGCAATATCCCTTCTGGTCCATCTGATGCTCGCTGTTTCCTTCTTTAAAGTACCTTTTGCACCCTCAGACCTCAGCTTTGTAAGCTCTGATGACAGTTCATCCAATTTCTCTGAAAGATCCTTATCATTCATTTCGCGTAACACCTTTAGTTTTATTCTACCCATCTTTCTTTGCTTCCGCCTCTACAGATTCATTACCTTCAATGGGCTTCTTCTCTTCTGGTCCTGTTTGTACTTCACTTTCCAGCTTCTGGACTTCCGTGGTTTTGTCACTAGTTTCTGAATCGATCATCTCGAACTCCTTTGGCATTTCGTTTTTAAGCGCTATTTTCAGCTGTATTCCCATCAAACCCATCTTAGTGAGTACATGAGTGACGCCATACCTTACCACTTTGTTCGCCACATCGCCGCTCTTTGGGACCAAACCTGCAGCGTGCTTTTCGAAATGGGCTCTTTCACTTCTCAGTTTACCTGCTACAGTGATCTCAACGCCAAGAGCACCTGCATTCATTATCGTGTTATTTGTCCATATCGCTGCTCTTCTGAATGCAGTACCTCGTTCAATCAATTGTGCAATTCGATTACACATAATCTTAGGGTTCAGCTCAGGGGCTTCAAGTTCAGTGACAGAGATCTGAGGGTTGGATAAACCGAACTTTTGTTCCAACTTTGAAGTTAAATCTTTTATTCCAGTGCCCTTCCTCCCGATCACCAACCCCGGACGAGTAACACTTAGGGTGATTCTAGTTCCTATTGGCGTCTTTTGAACATCTACGCGTCCATATCCTGCATCTCTTAGAGTTTCCGAAAGGAACTCGTCTAACTCAAGATTTCTAAAATTATTTTTCATTACATTATTGATAGCACTCATTCATGAACCCTCTTTTCCTGCGCAACTAGCTCAAAATGTATCAATGTATTGTACTTGGGACTAGATCTTCCCATAGCTCGAGGAGTAAATCTCTTAATCTTTGTACCTTTATGTACTACGGCACTTGTGATCTTCAATGCGTCCAAATCCATTCCCTTATATTCCGCATTTGCCTCAAGATTGTCCAACAACTTCAACACTTCTCTAGCTGCTTTCTTAGGATATCGACCTGAACAAAAGCCATCACGGATATTAGACCTATGAGCAACCTCATTATTGTACCTTCTGTATGGAACAGCTATCTTCCTAGCAATTACGTCTTCAAGAAACAGGCGAGCCTTTTCGATCGACATTCCTCTAATAGCTACTGCCACCTCTCTAGCATGCTTATGCGAAGTTGACTTATCCCTTATAGAAGCTCTTACGTGTCTCGACTTGTCGAAATTTTCTAAAGCATATCCATACTCTGGCATAATACATTCACTTTAAGGGCACGTACAGACTGGATCTCGATGAACCTACTCCAGGAGCTCCGTGTTGAACGCGTTTATTAGTGATAGAGTACTCACCCACGTAATGCCCAACCATCTCTGGTCTAATACTTACAGGAACGAATTCTTTCCCGTTATGGACTTTAATAGTCACCCCTATCATATCCGGCAAAATAATCATATCTCTAAGGTGGGTTTTTATCTCGTCAGTCGACTTTCCTTCCCTAGTTTGTTTTATTTCTTCGCGAAGTTTTCTCTTTTCATCCGTCATGAATTTACTCACCCTTTTATCCAAAGAACGCCTCTGTCTTGAGTTCAAAAGTGGCAAAAGTGATTCTATGGGTAATGCCTGAAGTTGCTCAGGTAAATAACCTTTAAACTTAAACTCTCTAACCATCTATATCACCGTCTGCATGATTTATTCCTCTTTTAAACGTACTGGGAAGAAGCAACCCTAACTGAACTGACACAAACACTACACCAGGCCCAACGTCGTAGCCAAGTCTCTTGCTCCATTTGGATCACTGAACTTCACCGCAGCCTTCTTTCCTCTGATCGTTCTTGCTGTGTTAATATCTACCACCTCGGCATCGTACAAAACATTCATTGCTTCCCTTATCAGTTTCTTTGTGCTCCTTTCCCTGACAATGAAGACCAATTTGTTTTCCTTTTCAATCATATTGAACGTTTTCTCAGTAATATAAGGTTGAATGAGAACCGACCTAGCATCTTCTATTGAAAGCTGCTGATCCCTTGCAGGTATTTCTTTATTCATTCAGTCTTCCTCTCGAAATTTGTGCCATATTCATCGAATTTCATTAGCTCATCAATCGCATTCTGTGAATACACGGTCAGCCTTATTGGTTTGGATCCAGGCACTAGGTCCATTACATTCAAACTATCCACTGCTTTTACATCAACTCCCGCCAAAGATCTTGAGAGCTTCATGATGTTGCTGTTTTTAGATACAACTAGCAGAACACTTACACCAGAAGATCTACCATGCCTTCTCGAAGTTCCCCTTACCGTGTGGCCCTTCGACTTCGCACGTTTCAAATCCCCCTCCAAGCCCAAATTTATTAAGGTGTTACTAAAATCACTCGCCTTGTCTAACGATTCAATCTTATTTGAAACAATTAGAGGGAGTTCGAGACTGTCCTCAAGCTGATGTCCATGTCGCTTTACGAGATCACGCCTTGAAGTTGCTGCGATTGCTGAACAAAGTGCTAGGATTTTCTCTTTCTTGTTGATCTTCTTGTATATTTTCCTAAAGGAAATTGGAGGATGTGCAGCTCTTCCATGTCTTACCCCGGCGACCCCCGCAGCTTGACCCGCTCTGGGAAACCCTTGCCCCCTGGCCCTTGCAATTCTCGCAATCCCTAGACCGGTATTGCGGGACTCAGCACTAACAATCTCTCCTGCTAAGGGATACCTCCCCTGTGCCTGGAACGAATGCGAGAGTAGGCTGACGTATGTTTTGTGAATTACTGCAGGATGATATGGTGTAAGAAAGACTTGTGGTAAATCTATTGATCCTACATCACTACGATCCAGATCTAATACTTTCGCCTTCAAGCTACTTAACCACCACTTCTACGATTTTAGGCTCAAGAATTTTCGTATTCTTGTGCCTAATTGGCATTCTCAGCTTTACTAGTCTTTTTGGAACTCCAGGAATAGAGCCCCTTACGACTATAAAATCACCGTTTAATGCTCCGAAGTGCTTGAATCCCCCTTTACGGTTGATGTCAAGTCCTTCTTCTGAAGTGTTACCTATTAACAATATACGTTTATTATATTCGATCCTTTGATGAAACCCCCGTTGACCCTGTCTCGGTACTGTGAACATTACAACTGCTGGAGATATGGGACCAAGTGTCCCAACCGCGCGAACACTTTTTCTTGATTTGTGTTGCTTTTTCTTGACTCCAAATCGGGTAATTGGACCTTCTACGCCTTTTCCCCGTGTTATACCGGCTACATCTATCGATTGACCTGTTCGAAATATATCAGTCACTTTTATCTTCTTACCCATGATCGATTTTGCATACTCGAAGTTTTGCTTTGTATCACCACCAGTAAGCTGAATTTCAAATACATAGGGTTTCTTCTGTGATAATCCAGCATCTTTAGGTGACACTGAAACTAATAGGTATACATAAGTAATACTATCGAGATAACCTTCTACTTTACTCATTGCCTCTTCCGAGGATCCTTGGCGAACCTTTTTTTTCTGATCCCTACTTGTGTCTTGAGATCCTATGTCAAACATTACATGCCTGCCGCTGTAATCGACTCGATATCCTCGTATACCAATTATAGTCAATGGCGGAGTCGCCAGTAATGTAGAAGGGTTTGCCAACTGCTTACCAAAATTGGGCGTTCTGTCTCGATCATCAATAGTCACGACGTTCAACATTCCTACCTTAAACCCAGCAAATGCCCCAAGAACGGGCTTAAGTTCTGTACTTTGGGCCCAATTTCGAACCCTAGCTTCTAGGCTTTTTGCTCTAGCTCTAGGTCTAAATGCCACACTGCCCCTTCGTGGAGAGCTATATTTTCTATGGCCCATGGATAGACCATCCCTCTCCCTACCCCTTTAATAAATTTATATAAATTTACTGAAATTTCAAGTCTCACTTGGATGCCAAATGTCAAGTTACGCTCGAATACTATTGATTATGGCAAGTGAGCCCAACAAGGCTTCCTCCAATCTGATGGTGTTGGTGCCTTGCAGCGGAAACATATTGATAGCCAGCGATGAACCGACGAGATCTCTATCTATCTTATTCACAATCTCCCAAACGTCATTTCGGGGCGAACCAAAAATCAATACTACCTCGGAAGTGTGTTTAAAGCTCTTAGTGAGGGACGGAATGATGAGAGGTATTGGTTTTCCCCTTCGCGTAGTGATAAGGAATCTTACGCTAGAAAACCTACGTGTGATTTCTGACAGAGTGCGGACAATCATAACGTGATACCCCCAGTACTCGCTGTCGCCTACCTTTCCAATGATTTCGTTAGCGACCAGCTGACCTTGTTTAACTGATAATTTGAAATTACCCTTTCTAGTGGTTTCGGTTTTGCCTACAAAAGGCACAGTTCGATCCAGACCAACATCTACAACCCACTTACCTCTATCTCTCAGTAGAACCCCCGCTCGAGACTCTTCACTTCGTATTTCTGAGGCCCTTAGGAACTTCTTATGATGTGGTGATTGTATCGGGGGCAACATTCCGGCAAATTGCAGCAATTTCATTTTAGGATACAGCAGTTTCCTCAAATATTGAGGAGTATCCAAATATTCAAGCAGCAAAGTAATCAATTTAGCGTCATCTGGTCGTACTGTTGAGGATGCGTCATGGTACACGTAAACTTTTTCCACTCGAAATATAGATAGGGCGCGGGCGAATTGAGCCACTCTTAAACTCTTTTCCAAGAGAGATTTCGAATCGATTAACGACGAATCAGGGAGCGCTACAGACAGGGTAGGGAAGGGTATTTCCATCTATTCTTTAAGTAACAAATCGACTTTGGATTGTAGCCCCCCATCGGCACCAAAGGCAATATCACGTACCAAGCCTTTCCGGTCTACAAGAATAGTAGAAGGTGTTCCCCTGAGATTGTACTCCTCGAAAGTAAGAGCTGCAAACTCTTTGGATAAAAGATAGTGTTTTGCACGATCAAATAGCATCTGCTTGTCCTTGGTACTGTAGGTCGGGTAACCGTCCACGTTTGCTTCAAGAAAATCTAGTATCTGACTTTCTTGAACTTCGCCAGGTCTTCTTACTAATGCATCCATTGCGACAGGGTGAGGAATGCTATAGGGAAGTTTGTTTCCGTTGTCGAGTCTGCCGTACATTCGAAGAGCGCGCAATGTTTCACCGATCACTTCACCTTTTGCTAGGAGTAGTTTCAAATTGTCCAACGTATTCTTGTCATAATCTTCAAAAGCGGTAGCAACTCCTAACACTTTTACCTCACTCTTGTCACTATTATTATACACTGCAATAGCCTCAGGTATGCCATACAAGAAACACCCGGGACAGTTCACCTGAAACACTTCAACAACAATTACCTTGCCTAGTTCTTTATCGATATTAGTCGGTACGCCTTGAACCCATTCGCCAATTTTTAAATTCGGCGCTTTTTTGCTAATGAGCGAATCCAAGATCGTAACGAAGAATTTCTAACTGAACTCACTGGCCCTTAGCAGTATCCCTTTGCTTAGCTAACTTCGCATAGCTTTCGAGTTCTTCATCAAGCACTTTCCGCATAGTCTTTGTATTTGTGTCAATAACAGCCATTTTGATATTTCTGGTGCTGTTCTTGTCTTCGCTAACCAAATAAATTGATTCAATCGCCAAGGAACCACATTCCTCGAGACTAATGTCCATCTTATAGCTTTTTTCCAGATATTCTGTAACCTGGTCGCTTCCCGCTCCAATTGCCACAGCATCGTAACCGATATAAGTTCCGCTAGGATCAGTTAAATACAATGATGCACCAGTTTCGTCCACTCCTGCTAAAATTAGAGCAACCCCAAAAGGCCTTACACCAGCATATTGTGTAAATTGTTGCGCCATATCGGCAATATTCTTTGCGACACCCTCGACATCAACTGGTTCATCGTAAATCAACCTGTTACTCTGCGCAAAAAATCTTGCGTGATCCACCTGTGATCTAGCGTCCGGAATATAACCTGCTGCAGCGACGCCTATGTGATCATCTACTTGAAATATTTTTTGGGTAACATTTGAAATTTGCAATTTCCGTGTCTTTTCTTCAACCGCGAGGATGACCCCTCCATTGTACTTCAATCCAACTGCAAGAGTGCCTCTTCTGACCGTCTCTATTGCATATTCTACCTGGTAAAGCCTCCCATCAGGAGAGAAAACTGTGATAGCTCTATCATATCCCGCTGCTGCTGGTAACAATTCATTCTGATCTACTTAGATGAGTTCAATTTAAATTTACCTTGGGTCACTCATATGTCTACTCGAGGAAAAAATTGTTTTATGAAAGAGGAGAGTGTCACTTTTTTAGGTCACAGGAACATTAGGTGCCTCCACAGTAAGACGATAGAAATTACGAAAGCGGTATCGTTAAGTACTAAAGGAGATTGTATAGCTGGAGTTTCTGCAAGCAAGGCGTGTAGTGACTTTGATAGTGAATTCAAGGCAAAATTGTCCGAGATTGGGAGGAAGGTGAATCTTGAAATTATTATAGGTGAGAGGAACTTTAGGATGCATGGTTTCTCAGATCAGCGTTTGACTTTGTCGCATAACCACGATATAGTGATCCGAAAAAGTAGCTACGTATGCCCTCGAACCCTGTGTGTGCTTTGTGACAAAGCATCCTCTGATATACCAAGAGATTTGGTAATGAAACTACAAGACCCTACCACAGTTGCAAAATTGAACATATTTATTGAGTAGTAAGAGCATGATTAATCAAAGCAAATTAGTTATACATTATCCCCCGTTATTCTTTCGTATACAAAGATATACCGATCGCTAATTTCATTGATTAGAAATTCAGGGATTCTGGGAGGCTTAGGGGATTCTCCTCTCGAGGCCAATCGAAGCATTTCTTGTTTGAACCCAATTTCAATGAGCCAATCGCGTAAAAGTTGCTTGTCATAGCTTCCTTGTGTTTGGCCAGGTTGGTAGTCACTCTCAAGCCAAATTCTAGATTCATCTGGCCCTATGGAGTCCGCCAGGTTTAATTCATTGCGTTCATCAAACCCAAATTCAAGCTTGACATCCGCAATTATGAAGCCTGATGATTTCGCGACGGAGCCCATGGTTTTGTAAATCGCTATTGATGTGTCTTCAATCTCTCCGAGAATATCCCTACTAACGATACCTGAATCGAGAACTTTGTCTCTCGTAACTGGAACATCATGCTCTTCGGATTTAGTTGTTATCTCAAAGATTGGATAAGGTAGCTTCTCGCCTTTCTTCAAAGTTAAATTCATTCCAAAAAGGTATTTGAAGTCGGTGTCTGTGGTATACCTTTCCAACATAGATCCATAGTAGTAACCTCGAACGATGAATTCATATGGAATCATCGAAAGTTTCCTAACTTCTATTGCATTTTCTTTTCTCAGTCCTAAGAAATGACTGGGAACATCCAACTTATTAAACCAGAAGTTCGCGAACTTACATAATACCTTACCCTTATTGGGAATTCTCTGTTCAAATTTTATGTCGAATGCTGAAACTCTGTCGCTAAATTTCAATAGCAAATTTCCATTTTCAAGTTGGAAAATATCTTTAACCTTACCCTCGCGCAGTAGGCGCATAGTTTTTATCCTCAAAAGAACCCCGCATTCCAATTTATACTTATTTCAGCAGTCGCAATCTTGGATGAGAGGAGGTCATGGTGGGACTTGAACCCACGACCTAAGGTTTACAAAACCTTCGCTCTAACCAAGCTGAGCTACATGACCAGCACTTTAGTTGAACCTAGTCAATAGGTATTTAATAAGTTGTTCATCAAAATTATCCGTTGTTTCCTTGGAGTAATTATTGTTTTCCTCTGGAGATCGGACATGAATATGGCAACTAATGCTAAGAAGAAATATTCAGTACTGGTGTCGATAGCAAATAAGAAATATCTCCCCGATCCTGAAGGAGAGACTATCCTAAAGGATCTGATCCTAAAAGGAGGTTATGATGAAGTCGAGGCAGTAAGGTGTTCAAAAACCATAAATATGCTAGTCAGATCAAGAACTGAAGAACAAGCCAGGAGACTGGTCTTAAGAATATGCACTGAATTAAGGCTCTTTAATCCTGTCGTAAGTAAGTGCGTTGTCACAGTTACATCTTCGAAAAGTTGAGAGCCTATCTTTTTAATTAAAATTATTTGGAATATCATACAGGTGGTAAGTTATTGATCCCAAAACTAGGAATATTTGAAATGATTGCTCGTGTTCCAACCCAAGACATTCCTTATACTTGTTTTTAACCCTTTAACTATTCAGATGAGTTTCTAAGGAACCTACCTACCTGAAATTAGATGCTTCTTTATGCGATATTCCTAGCCAACTTCCATATTACCGAAATAATCCCTGTTGGCATGATTGGAACCCCAAAGCAAAAATGTGAAGGAGCACACATTAAATACCTGTAACTTGGTACTTATAAACAAACCCGACGATGAGAAAAATCGGTGTCATTGTATTTCCTGGCACAAATTGTGATCGAGACGTATTCTACATTTTGTCTGAGGTAATGCATCTAGAAGCCGAATACGTTTGGCATAACCGACAAACCTTGGATGGTTTTTCAGGGTTAGTACTTCCTGGAGGGTTCTCCTATGGAGACAGATTAAGAGCTGGCGTAATTGCAGCTCATAGTCCTGTCATAACTGAAGTGAAGAGGATGGCAAGGGATGGCGTACCGGTATTAGGAATTTGTAATGGATTTCAGATATTGATTGAATCTGGCTTACTCCCTGGTGCTTTAGTGAAAAATGAACACTTGTGCTTCGTATGTAAATGGGTTGATGCTAAAGTCAGGAATAACCATACTCCTTTTACAAAATTGTTCCGAAAAAATCAAAAAATAAGGATGCCAATCGCCCATGGTGAGGGTCGGTATGTCGCAGAAGGCCAAACCATAAAGGAATTAAGGCAAAAGGATCAAATCGTGTTGAGCTTTTTGAATGAAAATCCAAATGGATCACTCGAGTCGATTGCAGCAATATGCAATCCTGAAGGGAATGTAGTAGGGATGATGCCTCACCCTGAGAGAGCTTCCGAAAAAGTATTGTCACCGGTCGCCGACAACATAGATGGTTCAACGTTTTTCCAATCTCTGGTGCATCATTTAGGTGATACTCAGACGAAATAATGGTTTGGGATGTAAGAATTGAGTGTACTAACCACAGCTGAATTCTCATACTTGAAAAAATCTTTGAACCGGCGTCCTACCGAAACAGAATTGCAAATGGTAGCCGCTGAATGGTCTGAGCATTGCTCATACAAATCATCAAAAAAGTATATTTCGCGCTTGCCTGTTTCAGGAGCTCGAATTGGGATTGACAGTGGCTTTGATGCAGGACTTATTGAAATAGGTGATGATCTTGTTCTAACAGTTCGTATAGAAAGTCATAACCATCCCTCTGCCATAGAACCATACGGAGGTGCAGCAACGGGAGTTGGTGGTGTCGTTCGAGACATTTTGTCGGTGGGAACTAGACCTGTGGCACTTATGAATGGGCTTCGGTTCGGAGAGATTAATGGTCCCGACTCAAAGGTAAATCAACATACACGTTGGCTTCTCCAAAACGTAGTAAGGGGTATTTCAGACTACGGCAACTGTATAGGGGTTCCTACAATTGGCGGAGAGCTTGAATTTGATACTTCGTTTAATAATTATTGTTTGGTTGACGTAGTGTGTATAGGCCTAAGTCATACAAATGAAATAATTTCAAATCTCGCGGACATCGATGACCTGCTTTTTCTGGTAGGTGGGTCTACGGGCAGAGACGGAATTCATGGAGCGGCGTTCGCGTCTACAGGGTTAGTTCACGAAAACAGATCAGCTGTCCAGATACCTGATCCTTTTCTTAAAAAGATACTCATTGAAGCAATTTTGGAGGCTACTAAGAATAGATATATCAGAGCAATGAAGGATTTAGGCGGAGGCGGTCTTGCATGTTGCTTGTCAGAAACGTCCCACAATCTGGGGAAGGGCTTCGATGTCGACCTTTCTCTTGTAAGACTCAGAGAAGAAGGAATGAGTCCAACAGAAATTTTGATCTCCGAGTCTCAAGAAAGAATGCTCTTGATTGTGGGTAAGGAAAATAGAGAATCTCTTGAAAAAATACTTGCCAAATACGATTTAGGCTATTCTATTATTGGAAAAGTTTCTTTCGGCAAGAAGATTAAGATAAGGTATAATTCGGAAGTAATAGCTGACATTCCGGCACATATCGTTACATGTGCGCCACTATTGAACAGAAAATCGGCACGTCCTTCTTACTTGAAAAGGAAATATGCTACTAGAGTAGATTCACCCAAGGACATTGGCTCAATCTTGCTGGAGTTACTGCATAGGCCTAACATTTGCAGTCGTTCCTGGATCTATGAACAATACGACTCCGAAGTTGGGCTAAAGACTGTGTTGAGGCCAGGAGAAGGCGACTCTTCAATTCTGTGGTTAGGTAACGGAAAATATGTTGCGATTTCTATGGATGGTAACAGTAATCAATGCTATTTCGACCCATACCAAGGGACACTTGGGTGTATATCAGAAGCTGTTCGTAATGTGATCTGTTCTGGTGCTTCCCCTGTAGGACTAGTCGACCATCTGCAGTTCGGAAGCCCTGAAAACCCTCAAGTGTTTTGGACGTTTCAGCAGGCAGTAGCAGCGATTAAGGACTATTGTGATTTCTTCACACTACCCGTGATAGGTGGAAAAGTGAGTTTTTACAACGAGAAGAACGGTTTACCTATAAAACCAACTCCAGTTATAGGCGCGATAGGTATAGGTCACAACCTGAAGAAGATAGGCAGAGCCCGACTGGACCCACAATGCAGTATATTTTTAGTCGGTCACACTAAAGAAGAGATGGGTGGCTCAGAATATTATCTATCCTACCACAGGACTGATACCGGAAATATTCCGAAGCTCAACTTAGCTGAGGACAAGAGGAATGCATTGGCCATTTCTAATCTAATATCTAGCGGTGTTGTGAAGAGTGTTCATGATTGTTCTAGGGGTGGCATTGCGGTGGCGCTGGCGGAGCTCGCCATAAACGGAAATACGGGATTTGATGTTGATATTTCGTTAACATCCAATTCTTGCAGAAGAATTGACAGCCTTATGTTTTCTGAATCCAATTCACGCTATGTGGTTGCAACTGAAAGACCAAAGGAATTGATTGAAATATTAAGAGATAGTAGGAGTCAAGTCCATTGCAATAAAATTGGTTACTCTGCAGATTCGTCATCTGTTGACACTATTCGATATCGTAACGGACAGCAGATTCTAGCTAACTTAGAGCTGGAAAAATTAAAGCTCGTTTATAACAATTCCCTTAAAAACATGTTGAACGATGTTAGGATATGATGCCAAAATGTACGCATATATGAACTGCTATTTAGGATTCAGATGTACTAACATTGAAAGGTACTATGGTTGGGAAAGGAACAGGTTGTATTTGATGAGGGGTTGGAAATGATCCACGAAAACTGTGGTGTGGTTGGTATTTTTTCAATGGAGAGAGTTAATGTGATACCTTTCGTAATTGATTGCCTGCGTGCGCTTCAACACAGGGGCCAAGAAGCATGGGGTCTGGCAGTACCACAGAAGGTTCCTTTAAAACGAATTGGATTGGTATCCTCTTCAGCCAACGAATTTCCAGCGATTTCTAGAAAATACGAATCTCACGCCGCTATAGGTCATGTCCGTTATTCTACTACCGGTAAGAGTACATTAAATAATGCCCAGCCGATCAAGGTAAAGGACCTCTGCATTGCTCATAACGGGACAATTGCAAATGTCGACCAGTTGACGTCAATGGTAGGTGGTTGCTCCTTTACGCCTCAATCGATGACTGACACCTTGGTTGCGGCTCAGCATTTGGCAGGTCATCTAGCCGAACGGAAGGACCTAACCGAAGCGCTTGCTATTTTAAAGCAGGAAATGATTGGTTCGTTCTGTTTCACATTCTTGACCGGTGATGGGTCTGTCTACGCAGCAAGGGACCCTAAGGGATTTAGACCTCTTGTTGTCGGATTACACAAACCATCAAACACTTACATTGTGGCATCAGAGTCCTGTGCCCTCTCTGCAGTGGGGGCCCACTTGCTCAGGGACGTAGAGCCTGGCGAGATACTCCAAATTGACGATTCTGGACTTAAATCAGAATATTTCGCAAGAGAGAATCCACATGCGCACTGTGCGTTTGAATACACCTACTTTGCGCATCCCACTAGTGTAATGGAAGGTGTCAACGTATATGCAGCTCGTAAACGTATCGGTGAATTCTTAGCAAGAGAATTCAAAATCCCTGATGCAGACCTTGTAATACCTGTTCCAGATTCAGCCCGTCCAGCAGCCCTTGGTTATGCGCTCGAAGCTGGCCTGCCCTTCGAGGAAGGATTAATGAAGAACAGGTATAGCAAGAAGGGGTCGATGCGAAGTTTCATCGAACCTTATCATGAAACTCGAGTTGAAATAAATAAAGGGATTATTCCGCTAACAGACGTAATAAAGGGAAAAAATATTGTCGTAGTCGATGATAGCATAGTCAGGGGCGTAAGTTCTGCCTCAATAGTAAGAATGCTTAGGGAGTACGGGGCAAATAAAATTAATATGATAGTTACCTATCCGCCAGTCCGTTATCCCTGCTATGCAGGTATTGATTTTCCGTCCCAGGAAGAACTTTTGGCATATCAACAAGTGCAGGAAGAAACGATCGGGATTAAGGATATTGCATATAAAGTTGCGCGAACCTTGGGAGCAGATTTCGTAGCATACAATAATACATCTACACTCGCAAGGGCTATTAATATACCCGAAAAAGAACTATGCTTTACGTGTACGACAGGTGATTATTCACCATTAGGAGTCAAACCGCTGTTTAAATCTCGTGCGGTGTTAAAGGGTAGAAGCTAGTTTCTCCTTGCATCATATTCCTCTTGAACCTTCTCTGCACTAGCGATCACTTTACTCCTCATGTCAGAACGATACAGTTCCAGTTTAGAAAGTATTTCCTGATGCTTGATGGCGAGTATCTGACATGCGAGTATAGCAGCATTAGATGAGCCGTTTATGGCAACCGTAGCAACAGGGATTCCTAAAGGCATTTGAGCAATCGATAGAAGAGAATCAATTCCGTCAAGGCTCGAGGTCTTAATCGGAACACCTACGACAGGCAATAGCGTAAGCGAAGCAATCATGCCAGGGAGGTGAGCAGCACCTCCTGCTCCTGCTATTAGGACCTCCAACCCTCTTTCTTTGGCACTTTCACCATATGAAATCATCTCGTGAACAGTCCTATGAGCAGAAACAATTCTTATCTCATGCTCGACTTCAAACTGTAGCAGAACGTCAGACGCATTCTTCATTACAGGAAGATCTGAATCACTCCCCATTATGATCCCGACAAGTATGCTATTCATAGCCACATTAAATCTTGTTCATGATTCTTAAATTACTCTTTGCTTTTTTCGATTTGTCGATTGCGTCCGAAATAGAGGCTGCTGTTATCGTTACGTGCCCGAGCTTTCTCCTCGGTTTTGAAATACGTTTGCCGTATAAATGCAATTTCAGTCCGTCTATGCTGAGTAGCTCGTTTAAGCCATCCAAATAGTACTCCCCTACAAATTCTTTTGGTCCTAAGATATTGACCATCACCGTCGGTGACCTAAGTCGAGGCTTCGGAAGAGGGAGGTTTAAAATTGCTCTAATGTGCTGTTCAAACTGGGAAATGGAGCATCCTTCTATAGTATAGTGCCCAGAATTGTGAGGTCTCGGGGCAATTTCGTTAATCAAGATTTCTTCATTTTCAGATAGGAACATCTCTACACAGAAAATCCCTGAACCCTTTAAGACATCAACTGTTCTTTCTGCTATGTCGCGAGCCATCCCTTCCGTACGTTTGGATATCCTTGCAGGAACCAAAGTGGTATCTAGAATGCTTGCAGAATGTTTGTTCTCTGCTACAGGAAAAGAGGAGACCTGCCCGGATTCATTTCTAGCCACCATGACGGATAATTCCTTCCGAAAAGGTATGATTTCTTCAACCATCCATTTTCCAAAGCTCTTCTCACTTGCTACGTTTGTAATTTCCTCTTTCTTGTAAATTAGCCGGTTCCCTCTTCCGTCGTACGAATTTTCGCAAGCCTTCAATATTAATGGGAAATGTTTCAAGACAGCATTATTTGGACCACCGTCAGCATCTTCTACTAATGCAAAAGTGGGGACAGGCAAATTTTTTTCTTGCAGAAAGACCTTTTGTCTATACTTGTTTTGGATTATTTTGAGAGTCTCTGGAGCGGGATGAATGACCTTCTTGGTACGACTTAGATCAATAAGAACGTCCGAATCTGCCAATTCTATTTCGTACGTTAGCACATCGACAAGATCAGACAGATTTCTTATTGCAGTTTGGTTTCTGAAATCAGCTACGATCAGGTTATCCGCTAACGAAGAGGCAGGACATTCTGGATCTGGATCCAGAATATGCACTTTGAGTGACATACGTTTCGCTTCTTGTGCAATCATTTTCCCTAGCTGACCACCCCCAATTATTCCAATTGACGGTTGACTTTGAGGAACGATTCGCGTTGTAATGTGCAAATGAATGCTAAATCATGTTACTAGTTATACTAATAAACGGTAGTGTTAGCTTCTGAAACGAAGTGAGGACTCAATTTGATAAATTCAAATTACACTGTAAGTTGCCTTTTACTAGCATGAAACGTGTTGCTAACTTATTTCAAAAGGTATGCGACGAAGTGATTTCGTTGGATGATTCCATACGGTTTGCAGGTATATCGGACAAAGAGGGGAAGCTGCTGGCCGTCTCACAACGTCAAAATCTAAAACCTTTACTTGCGGATGAAGAAAGAGCACAATATGCAATCACTGCAGCTACCAGACAGTACACCAGATTACGCTGGGAATATCATCTAGGACGTATCCACTATGCCAGTTCTCGATATGAACGTCTCGCTAGAGCAACAATTCCTGTTGCCGACGTGAACAGTACATTATATTACGTGCTTTTACTTTCCTTCGATCCTGATATTCCGAATCTTCACAAGTTAATCATGGGTACAATCATTCCAAAAGTACGAAAATGGAAAAAGAGGCTACTATTAGCTAATATGGAACAAACTAAGCAAGACTGATTATATGCCCCCCATTCGGCAGGAGAGTTCTAGCAAATTCTAATTATTAACAAGTGTCATCTACTACTGTTTTGCTGAAATCCCCCCATCAACTGTAATAACACTACCGGTTACCCATTTTGCGTCTGAAGAACATAAATATGAAACAGTCCCTGAAATGTCTTCTGGTGTTCCTATCTTCCTCAGTGGAAACGAGGTTTCAAGTAATCTGCGGGCATTTTCATCTTGCAAGTAAGGATCTATGATTGGGCTTTGTATAGTAGATGGAACAACGCAATTGCATCTGATACCAAACGGTCCGTACTCGACTGCAATACTTTTGGTGAGCATGATTATGCCAGCTTTCGTGACGCCGTATATGGACAGTGGAACGTTGGGAATTGCCCTGATTCCCAATAAAGAGGATATGTTGACAATACTACCGCTTTTGTTCTTAAGCATGAATGGAAGTACGGCTTTTGTCATTCTAAAAGTCCCAAAAAGATTTGTATTGACAAGCAAGCTCCATTGTTCTTCAGTCATGAGATGAAATGGAGTTGGATCACTAATTATCCCCGCGTTATTAACCAAAATGTCGATGGTTTCAAATTTAGAGATTATTTGCTCTGCAGCGCTAATCACCTCGCCTTCTCTTGTAAGATCTGCCTTTATTGCAAGGACGTTCTTTTTCTCCTGAATTATTTCGGCTACTTTATCGAGGCTTTTCCTATTCCGTCCAATCAATACAACTTTACAGCCTTCGTACGCAAGCCTTTTGACTGTCGCTTTCCCGACTCCACCTGCAGCACCTGTAATTACCGCTACCTTGCCTTTAGACTTCATTATCGCTAAAACCGCCTAACTTTTTAAAGAGTCTTTCGCATCGGTCGGACCCTGGTGCTTGCTTTTTTTTACTACCGAACGTAATAATAATACATCGTGTTGTAATTAATTTCACGAAGGATTGATTTTGGCGTTATGAAGATATTACTGGATACTAGTGCAATAATTGACGGCGAATTTACTAGGATACTTGAGAGAACCAAGAGTTCCGAATATTCTATCATCATCCCGGTCGCAGTAATGGACGAATTGCAGTCTCAAGCTTCCACAAATAAGGAATACGGCTTCATTGGTCTGAATGAAATTAAGAAGATTAGAAGATTATGCAAAAGCTTGAATATAGAATTGAAAATTCTAGGTGAAAGGCCTACAGTAGAGGATATTAATCTGGCCACTCGGGGAAGAATTGATGCAATAATTAACGAGCTGGCCCTAGTTGAAGAGGCCACCTTGGTGACTGCGGATTACGTGCAATCGCAGGTCGCAGAAGCTTATGGTATTCAAACATGGCACATACCTCGTCAGATCAATAGCTCGTCAATAGGCTTTGAAGGCTACTTTGACGAACATACTATGAGCGTGCATATGAAAGAAGGTGTTATGCCTGTGGCCAAGAAGGGTGTCCCGGGGGACTTTCACCTCGAAACCCTGGATAACAAACCAGCCACGAGGAATGAATTGACGTCAATTGTAAGAGAAGTATCAGAGCTATGCAGGAATCCAGAAATTGGAACGGTTGAAGTTAGCCTAGATGGAGCTACGGTATATCAATATGGAAGCTACAGAATTGCTGTAACGAAGCCGCCGTTTTCTGACGGCATGGAGATAACTGTTGTTAAGCCCATTGTGAAGCTCCGAATTCAGGACTATCACCTTTCGATCAAGTTACAGAACAGACTAGATGAGGGAGCTGAAGGTATAGTCATTGCTGGACCACCAGGTTCAGGTAAGAGTACTTTCGCGAGCAGCTTGGCTGAATACTATGTTGATAGAAGCAAGATTGTGAAGACGTTTGAATCTCCAAGAGATTTACAGGTGAAAAAAGAAATTACACAATACGGCCCTTTAGAAGGTAGTTTTGAAAATGCAGTAGATATTCTGCTTCTAGTAAGGCCAGATTACACAGTGTTCGACGAAGTCAGGAGGAAGGCAGATTTTGAAGTATTTTCAGACATGAGACTTGCAGGTGTGGGTATGATAGGAGTTCTTCATGCTTCCACCTCGCTAGATGCAATTCAACGTTTCATAGGGAGAATTGAACTTGGAATGATCCCTCATATTATAGACACAATTATTTTTATCAAGAATGGATCGGTAAATAAGGTGTTTGACATCTCTCTAACTGTTAGGGTCCCGTCTGGGATGTCTGAACCTGACCTCGCGAGACCTCTTGTTGAAATCAAGGATTTTGAAACTCAGGAGGTGGAGTATGAAATCTATACCTACGGCGAGGAAAATGTAGTAGTTCATATTGGTAGTTTGGAGAAACATGAGAATCAACATGATGCTATAAAAAAACTGGCTGCGGCGCAGATCAAGGACACAATTAGGAGATTTGATCCAAGAGCAGAGGTTAGGATAATATCGGAGAAAAAAATTGAAGTCAGAGTGGATAAGGATGCAGTTCCTCGGTTGATCGGCAAAGGAGGATCAACAATAAACGAATTGGAAAATATTCTTGGGGTGAGTATTGACGTAGAGGCGAAAACCCCTGCCTTGGGTAAGCAAATTGAGTTTGACATTGTAGAAGCTGGTTCTGCAATAACTTTCCTGACAAACAACAATGCTGTCGGAAAAGCTATTGACATCTATGTAGAAGATGATTTTGTTCTAAATAGCCAAGTGGGTAAGAAAGCAAAGGTAAAGATTGACAAGAGATCAGCGAGTGGCAAAAAGCTCATAAGCGCATTCCTTTCCGGTCAGGAAATAAAGATTTTCTTAAGCAGATCAGTCGAGTAATTAATTATGTTACTCGGTTTAAAGGCGTTGGAGGGTTTGAAGAATATTTAGGAGAAATACAGGTCGAACAAAGAGCCATTGGATATGCAGAATGCTCTGGGCTTGCAGAAGCTTTATTTAAAAGAGCAGCCCCGTTTTAAGGGGCAGGGCGATGTAATTGGGTAATTTAAGAAAAGACTATGTTCTTGAAAAATTTGTGATTCTTCCGTATCAAATAAATAACTCGGTCAATGTTGACCTGAAAACTGGTTGTCCATTTTGTCCTGGCAATGAATTGATGACGGAGCGCGCTACGCTAGCTCTTGTGGCAAAGGACGGGATCCTTAAGCGGTTATCTGATACTGAAGAAAGTCCAATTGAAGAATGGTGCGTTCGTGTATTTCAGAGCAGCAATCCATCTGTCACAACTTTAGAATCCGTGGATTACACGGATAAGCCGCATTACAGTGAACCTGCTTACGGGTATCATCAAATTGTAGTAGCCTCTCCTGACCACAATGCGAATTTATCCTCGATATCAATTGAGCAGTGGACCAATGTCCTGCTTGTCATTCAGGACAGAGTTAGATGGCTCTATACCCAGAAGGGAGTAACTTACGTATCCATATACGTCAATGACGGAATCGCAGCAGGGGCCGCATCGTCCCATCCTCATCTAAATCTTCTAACACTATCTACTATACCTCCAGTTATAGAGATCGAAGCGGAGGCAGCTCACAAATTCATGAACGAAAACGGAAATTGTCCAGCCTGTATAACACTAGGCGTTGAATCAGAGGGGCCTAGGCAGATACTATCTACTGATACATATCTTGCATTCTGTCCATGGGCCTCAAGCTACCCATATGAATTCTGGATATATCCGAAGAAACATATGACGACATTCTCTAAGATCAGCCAAAAGGAAATAAGTGGACTAGCAATGATCCTTAGAGCTACACTAGGGGGACTGTCGAGAGCGCTAAATAATGTTCCCTTCAATTTAGTGTTTCATCTTTCACCTGAAAAGAAAAACAGTAGACAGATCCACTGGCATATAGAAGTCTATCCCCAACTTCACACTTGGTCTGGTCTTGAACGAGGGTACGGCGTTTATGTAAATAGGATTGGGCCTGAAAAAGGAGCTGAATTGCTTGGCGCAGCCTGCAGGAAAGAATTAGCAGAACTCGTGGGTATAACCTGACTCTATCGTAGTTGTTGGTCGGTTTATGGCGAAGTTAGAAAGTTGGACTTCAATTGGGACCATAGCGATGGGTTTGCTTTTTGTATCGATGATGATCTCATTTTATGCATTCTTGATCGGACCGGAAGAGGAAGGTCCTAATGTGGATGTGGATCCTGGAGCACTACTTTATCAAACCATTTCGATCTCAGGGGCTCCTTGTCTAATTTTGGCAGGTATCGTGTTCGGCCTGTCTTTTCGAAGCAGGAATGTCTTTGCAGGATTAATTCTCATCTTGACAGGACTTGCACTCATAGTGGGAATGATATTCACCAATACAATGATACAAGATATTAATATCCAGTTCAGAACTACTGGTTTGGAGTATGCGCCGAGCATCTTTGTTGTAGCTGGAATAGGTGTACTTGCTTTAGGGACTTATATTGCCAAAATTGCTCCACAAAGCAAGATTAGACATACAAGAGATTTTGAACAATAGTCCTCATTCGCTTCCTGCCTTTGCATTGAGAATAATATTGTATTAAACAGTCGTAAGAGCGCCAAATACAGCTACCAGAAATGCTAGTTATTTAATGATAACAGATCAGGAAAGATCAAAGAGAGGGCAGTAATAGGAGAATTGACGACTAATGTAGGGCTCCATGTTACCTAGATCGGAACCTTAATCACTTAGAGTTATGAAATAAGATTTTCTCTTTCAAATAACATCAAATATCTTACAGACGAGATACTTGGATAAATTGAATGGCACGCAAGATAGTTCGCTTCGTCACACAATTAAGGGCTTTTCGTTGCCTGAACTGTGGGGTAGTCCCTTGACCCTTGAACGTACATGCCATCTAAATCCTCTGCGATTATTCTAGAGGCCTCTATAGTATTCTGTACGATAGGATTCGAGCGGGATAATACCATCTTGAATCAAACTTGTTCGGGAATTAGAGAAAGTTCATCTCATTGATCATATTTTTCCTAACTTCTTGACAAATTTTTTGTACTCGTCTAAATAAGTCTTCTTATCACCTATATCTACAAAACCTGAATTTATGGTGAATCCTCGAACTATTTTATTCTCATTCAGAGCTTTTTTCACAGCTTCATCCATTCCGTATGCACTAGATTCAGGTACCAGCTTAAAGAATTCTGGTTCGATTACGTAACAACCGATGTTTATTAAACCGGTAATTTCGGGTTTTTCGTTCCATGAAGATACTCTATTGGATTTGCCTACTACTTCTATTACTCCATACCTTAAGTTAGTCCTGTAACGAAGCAGAGCCATTGACAAAAATGCCTTCGACTTTCGGTGTTCGCGAATCATTCTATAAATGTCAAATTCATAAATGGAATCGCCATACAGGCAAACAAACGTCTCATTTGAAAGGAATTTTTCAGCAGTCTTTAATTGTCCAGCCGTCGCCAACGGTCTATCCGCTCTAGCATACTCTATTTTCACTCCAAATCTTCTACCATCTTCAAAGTAATCTTCTATTGCTCTATGAAGATAACTTACGCATATCACAACGTGATCAATCCTATTAGATTTTCTATTTGTCAACCAAGAGATAATATGCTCGAGAAGTGGCTTATTGCCTAAAGGCAACATAGGCTTTGGGATGAAAAAGGTGTATGGTTGCAGTCTAGTACCTAGTCCACCTGCCAGTATGACGGCCTTCACAGCATCTCTTGACTTCACAAGTCATGTATATACTTAACAGTCGATACCCATAAAAGGGGTTCAGATTTCAAGTGGAATATCCAGTGAGCTCGATAAGGATATTGTTAACCTTTCCTACTAAGTGAGACGGATTTGTATCAAATACCAGAATCATAGCCTCTTTCCCAATGTCGCCCAAATGATAGATGACATCCGCATTAGGATTTATTTGCAACGCAGTTTCAATTCCCCAAGGGATCGTACCTCCTTCCATAACTTTTCTGTTCTCAGGTTCAACAAGCCTATTATATGATGTAACATTAAAATTTCTTTTGCAAATCGCAAGGATCTTCTCATCATATCGTAAATTGATGGCTGATCGCATGTGAGGATGTACTTTCATATAACTCATGACTGCAGACCCCATATGCTTTGATGCTCCGAAACGGATACGCCCTACTGCCTTCGCTCGGCTGCCCACTTTCGCAATTCTCCCTTCAACTGCAGCAATGTCTGACACCCCAGTCGGACGAGAAATTGCAAAAGCTATGTTGGAGGAGGTTTCTGGTATTAAAGAACCGAAATTTTCGATTGATTCAATATTAGTCACGGCTACATCCAGGTCTTTGAGAACGAGGAATTTATCTGAATTTGAGTAGATAAAAGAAAATGGATCTACAACCCAAGATCCTTTTCCTACTTGTATCGAATTGGTCATGCCTGTCAAAACATATTCATTCGCTAAGTGGCAGGCGTGCTTTAACGGAACTTGTCTAGCCAGCTGTGCAGTGACGGCAGCCGAAAAGTTGCACCCCAAACCATGTAACGGATTAATTTCTATTCGGTTCTTTTTCAATTTCACTATTTCTCTATCTTCGGTAAGTAGGAAATCTATAACACTCTTAGTTATTTTCGAATGTCCACCTTTTATCACCACATTGCGTGCCCCCATGTCCAATAACGTACTGGCTGCATCGGCTAATGTATTGGTGGATGTGATCTTTATCCCAGTAATAGCCTCTGCTTCAGGCAAGTTAGGGGTAAGCAAATACGACAAGGGAATAATAGCTTCCTTAAAGTATTTAAGGTCATTTTTGTAAATTAAGCTATATCCTGTTCCAGTAGAGAGGATCGGATCCAAGACTATAGGAAATTTAGCATTCTTGAGTATCTTCTGTACTTCTTCCATTATCCCCGAATTATATAACATCCCGATTTTAACAGCGGCCAGCTCAAAGTCAGAGATTACTGACCTTAATTGATTTGAAATTATTTTAGGTGGAATAGGAAATATATTTCTCAATTCAAAAGTGTTCTGTGATGTTATTGCTGTAACCACTGAACAACCAAATGTGCCATGTGCAGAAAAAGTCTTAATATCCGATTGTATACCAGCTCCTCCTCCTGAGTCGCTCCCTGCAACTGTCAAAGCTACCTTCATTGCAGGAGAATATTGCATTCGAGCGCTTATAATAAGTAAGTCATGAAATTGTTCCTATCCCAAAGGTGGGCATCGCTTAAATTAATATATTGATATTTTCCCACAATAGATCTTGTCGCAATAAGAATAAATCTGGTTTGATACTGTTCTTTAGGATTGAAACCAGCTTCTTCAAAAGCTATCTATGTCTTATTAGATGGCGTGGGTGATTTGCCAAACCCTTTGCTAGGAGGACTTACTCCGCTAGAAGCGGCGAGGACTCCTTATTTAGACCAGTTGACTTCCAACGGCTGTTTAGGAAGTGTGGTCAGCGTAGGGAAGGGAATTGCCCCCCAATCAGACATTGCAGTATTTAACATGTTAGGTTACGATTTTAAGGATCTTGGGTATCCAGGACGTGGTATCATCGAGGCCCTAGGCATAGGGATGGATTTCAGGAAGGGTGACCTAGTTCTGCGGGGAAACTTTGCGACTATTGACGAACAAGGGAACATAACGGATAGAAGGGCAGGAAGGATTATTCAACGCGATGAAGCCGTCGAAGTGTGTGTGACACTGGAAAAAAGTCTGAAGTTTACTCACAATATTAAGGTCACATTACAGCCAAGCGTAGGGCATCGAGTAATCGTTAAATTCAGTGATCCCTCCCGTAGTCTTTCATCAAAAGTATCGAACACAGATCCGGCATATGATCGAATTGACGGAATGGGGGTAGCCAGAGAGAGTACAAACCTGAAGATGCAAAAATGTGTGCCGGAGGAAGGAGGTGATTCTGCAGCCGCTTCGGCGCAGGCAATTAACGAATTCAGCAGTCAGGTTGTCCAAATATTGTCCAACCACCCCGTTAATAGTCGTCGGGCAGCTAATGGATTGAAGCCAATGAATGCGATCTTGTTACGGGATTCCGGAAATCATTTACCTTCAATTGAACCAATTTCAAAGAGGTATGGCTTAGAGTTTGGTTCGGTCGTGGATATGCCAGTGGAGGTTGGCATATCAAGAATCACGGGAATGCATTACACGACAGGTGGAGACATTAACGCGTATCAAGAAAAGGCAACGAAGTGTATGGAACAAATAAAGAAGTGGGACATGGTATATGTACATATCAAAGGCCCCGATGAATACGGTCATGATGGTGATGCAAAAGGAAAGAAAACGAGCATAGAACAAATAGACGAACTTTTCTTCGGTACTTTGCTAAAAAATGTGGACGTATCAGAGATAATGTTAATTGTTTCAGGCGACCACTCTACGCCTTGCATAAGAAAGGCTCACACAGATGATCCGATACCAGTATTATTCACCGGCGGAGGTGTCGAAAAGGACAAGAGTACAAGATTTACAGAAAGAGAATCGTTGCGGGGAAGCAGAGGATCAATGAAAGGGGTTGAAATATTGCCGTTCGCTACAAAGACACTTTTTAGAAGTAAAGAATGACACGAGTTGCCAGCTCTAATCTAGAATCTACCTGACATTAAGTTTCCCTTACATAGTTGACAGACTCCTTCATCTATGTTGGATTCAATGTTGTGGTGTATGTCACATATGATTAGAGAGTGGCGAATATAGTTGCACAGTTCAATAAATTTCGACATGGTGTAAGGCGTATATGCTTTATTTGATGCCAGGTCACGCGCTATATCGTCGATCATTTCAACTATTTGTTCCACCAAACCAAGTTTAGACATTAATTCAGTATCTCCACGTGTACCTCGAACATAATTGCTGACTGCTGCCTGCGTTACCCCAAGTACTTTTGCAACTACCTCTTCCTTCATGTTGTACTCCCCAGTAAGTTTTTGTGCTAGAATAGCTCTAACGGCGGGGATGAGAGACTTTGCTTCTATTTCTGATGGTAGTAGCATTTTGAGGATAAGGAAAAACGACTTTTTTATTATTTAAAGTTTATTTTGAAACTTGACGAATTGCAAGCATAGGGCATTAAATATTTTTAAATACATGTGCTCAGTGGATCTACTAACGATATGCATATCCAAAATTTTGAATTAGAAGGGGGATTATTGTCATAAATGAAGATAAAATTTGGATTTACTCAAGGACTAAACGTTGCAAGACTAGGATTAGACGAAACTCAGATAATGACTGCTTGTCAAATGGCGGACAGAATGAACTATGATTCCGTTTGGATGATGGATCATTCTAACGTTCCTCAGTGGAAAAATGCGGTCGTGAATGATGCCTGGTTGATGTTGTCGGCTATAGGGGCGGTGACTCACAATGTTGAGCTTGGCACTTGCGTCACTGATGCTATAAGGAGGCATCCTTCGACTATTGCACAGTCCACTATTACTCTTGACAGGATTACAAAAGGACGTTCAATTCTAGGAATAGGAGCAGGCGAAGCTCAAAACGTCGTAGACTTCGGCATCGAATTTGAGAAACCTGTGACAAAATTCAAGGAGCAGCTTGAGGTAATTGAAAAATTGTTCGATTCCGACCCAGATAATCGTGTAAACTATGATGGCAATTATTACAAGCTGATAAATGCCTGCCTGCAGACGAAGTGCATTCGTAAACCTCGGCCACCAATTTACATTGCAGCTGGAGCACCAAAGACATTAGATTTGTGCGCACGTTACGGAGACGGATGGATTCCTATTGGATATACCCCTGAACTTTTCAAACATCACGCGACAGTAATTGTAGAAAAGGCGAAAGAACATGAGAGGAGTCTAGATGATTTTCAGTTCGCTAACGATGTAGACATATACTTCACTGAAGACGGCGAAGAAGCCTGGAATAAGATGAAAAATGCAGTAAAGGTTAGTTTGTACAAACCAGAATTGCTCAAGGTTCACAATATCGAACAGGATTCAGAATTCGACTTTCGAAGGTATTTTACGGAGTATGCTATGAACAAGCCTGAATTGATGCAGCAGATGAAGCGTGCAGCTCTCAAAATTCCCGATAGTGTAGCAAGGTCGGCCATTGGAGTGGGAAGACCAGACGATGCAATAGAAATGCTTGAAAGGTTCATTAAAGCCGGAACTAACCATTTTATCATACGCTTCTGGGGCGATGGATATTTCAAGAACATTGAGACATTTGGAAACAAGGTCATACCGTATTTCAAGGATAGGAAAGATAACTGAGAATTAGCCAAAGTAAGAATCAATCAGACTTTGATTATTTGGGTGAGCTATCTTTCTTAATCGATTTGTATCTTCTCCCTTCTGTTTGTTTTGCCCCTTAAGAACCATTGCCTCGTATCCCATGGTCCGCAGTTTCATGGCAAAATAATCTGCAAATCCGTGAATCGTATACACTTTTTCAGGATTGCAGTACCGCACGATTTCAAGTAGCTCGTTATAATCACAATGGTCGCTTATTGGGACGGCATAATCCAAGCCCATCACCTGTCTAAATCTTGATCTCGTAGCCCAGCCCGTAAAACCGACTGTGACAGCATTGCAGCATGATTTCATGGTTTTGATAAGCTCTGCTCCCCTGCTCAAGAAAGGTGAGATCATTATCCATGGTACTCCGCGTTTAATCATCCCCTTTTCCCTTGCTTGAGAAACGGTCATACCATTTTTAAGCGGTATCCCCAACTGCCTATAAACAGAATTCATTACGCCCACTGATTCATGGACGATCAGGGGATCCCAATGCCTGAAAAATTCAGTGAGGAGTTGAGCCTTTCCCAATGGGTAGCCCATTAAGATTAGAGGAATGCCCCGATTGTACATTTTCGATATCAGCTCATTGGTCTCGTGAATGCACTGCTCCAATGAAGGAAAAACATACTCCGGTCTAGCAAAAGTAGATTCCAAGATCAAATTTTTTACTTTTGGAAGTCTTATACCTTTTAGGAATGCGCGTTTACGTGTAGAGATATCTCCTGTATAAAGAAATTCATCAGGTATCAGAAATCCTCTAGAACCTAAAATATGTCCTGTATCTACAAGACGGTATTCCTCCGGAGTCTTTACTGGTGTTTCCAATTCATGCCCCCTTGAAGAGGCTATTACAACTGTGGCTTGTGAAGCCAGTATCTTCCTCGAACCATAATGTTTCTTTCTTCGTAACGCAAGGTGATCCGTGTGTGCGTGTGAAACAAAGGTAAAATCAGAATCATACTGTCGTTTAGGATCCAACGAGATGGATCTGCTGCCAACTTGTATTGCCAAGACTCCTTCATTTAGTGCAACTTGGATTCCCAATCTACAGGCCTTGACCCATTCTTCGTCGAAGTATTTTAATGTTAATAGTCGCGGGCCTGTGTTCTTGTACCCGAGCTCAACTGACCTTACCACGATTCAGATAAATATTAGCAAGTAGGCAACCAGATCTGAATTAGAAAAATGAAACTCGCCATATTAATCTCTGGTCGAGGAAGTAATATGGATGCTATCCTAGCTGCGGTTAAGCGGGGGCAATTGCCACTCGCCCAACCAGTATTGGTTCTTTCAAATGTCCCAGACGCACTCGGTCTTACTATTGCGAGGGAAAAGTTTAGCATGCACACAGAAGTTCTAGATAAAAACGAGCTTAAGGGCTGGGAGTACGACAAGAATTTAATGACGCTACTTCAAAAATACGAGATATGCCCAACAAATAGCCTTGTGTGTTTAGCAGGCTTCATGAGATTGTTGAGCCCACAATTCGTTCATATCTTCAAAAATAGAATACTAAATATCCATCCTTCATTACTTCCATCGTTCCCTGGGTTACACGCTCAACGCCAAGCCATAGAATACGGAGTAAAAATAAGTGGATGCACCGTTCATTTTGTCGACGAAGGATTAGATACCGGTCCGATTATCATTCAAAAGTGCACCCCTGTTTTCTCATATGACACTGAAGAAACTTTATCGAATCGAATTCTAGAGAATGAGCATCTTATTTATCCAGAAGCTGTTAAGATGGTAACAGAAGAGAGGGTCAAGATTTCTGGGAGAACGGTACAGATCAGCTATTGAAATCGGTCCAGATTCGGAGCCATTGGGGTTTTGTGCGATTGGAAAAGCAGAAAGGTAATCTTGGTGCTGTTCATGGCGAGGAATTCACGATTCAAAAGTAAAATAAAAAGGTGTTCCGTGCTGATTGAAGGCGTGGTCGCACATTGAGCTCTTCCCTTGCTGATCGTAAGAGAATCTTGCGGCGCGAAATGTTAGCCAAAAGGAATTGTCTAACCGAACTAGAAATAAATAGTAAAAGCAAGCAAATACAAGAAATATTCACTGCTAGCAGTTTCTTTGAAGAAGCAAACATATTAGGAGTATATTTATCTCATGGCTCAGAGGTCAGGACTCAGAAGATCATTGAGGCATGCTTTAGAAACATGAAAACTATAGCCGTGCCTCGCGTTATAGATTCAAAATCGATGAGTTTTCATGAGATTGATGAATATCGTATGAATTATCTTCCCAAAGGAAAATTTGGCATTCTAGAACCAAATGGAACGGAAATTGAAGTTTCCAAATCTATGGATCTCCTGATCGTACCAGGCATCGCCTTTGATTTACACGGTTACAGATTAGGTCACGGAATGGGATACTATGATAATTTCCTAAGGAATAATGGGCAGATGACAGTAATTGGCCTAGCATTCGATATTCAAATTATAAAGACACGGTTTCTGCCCCATTCTAAGTATGACGTGAAGATTGGCAACGTAGTAACAGAGAGTGGCTTCCAATCATTCGAGTTAGATTGAATACATCCCAATATCCCTTCTAAAGTATTGACCATTGTCACCCCAAGTAATCTGATTGACAACCTCATAGACCTGTTGCCTTGCTTCTCTTAAATTGGACGCAAGTGATGTTATAGAAAGCACTCTCCCTCCATTAGTCAATATATGCCCTGACGCATCTCGAGTAGTTCCAGAATGAAATATGTTAGTATCTTTCGGAAATCCTTTTTTCAATCCGTATATGATTTCACCTTTTTGGTACCTCGCTGGGTATCCTTTTGCAGCCATCACTACACAGATTGATGTTTGGTCCTTCCATTGAAGAGGTGGAAGCTCGTCCAATTTTCTAGATTCTGCAAACGCAAGATACTCAAATAGATCAGAGTTCAACCTTACCATCAAGGATTGACATTCGGGATCACCCATCCTAGCATTGAACTCCAACACACTTGCTTTACCTTTATTATCAATCATTAACCCAGCATAGAGGAAACCAGTAAACGGCACTGAATTAGATTTCATAACCGAGACTGTCCGCTCAATAATATCATACATGATTTGTCGCTGTGTATCCTGACTGACGTAGGGAACTGGGGAAAAGCTGCCCATTCCTCCAGTATTGGGACCAGCATTCCCGTCGGCAATATTCTTGTAGTCTCTACAAGTAGGAAATGTCTTGATATTAGATCCGTCTGAAAGGACAATAAGGGAAACTTCATGTCCTCTAATTCTCTCCTCAATGACAATTTTGTCACCTGCTTCCCCAAAAATTCTCTTTACCATCATTGCCTCGATGGCATTGATCGCCTCTTCTTGACTATTACAAACAATCACTCCTTTCCCTGATGCTATACCATCAGCCTTTATAACCAAGGCTTCGGATTGCTTCAATACATAGTCAACAGCTTCTTGGTGGTTCGTAAATGTTGCAAATCGCGGTGTTGGAATTCCGTTTGACTGTAATAGGTCTTTCGCAAAGGATTTGCTTGTTTCAATTTTGGCGGCTCTTGACGACGGACCGAAAATTTCTAGATTTCGGGCCGAAAAGTAGTCTACAATTCCTAATGAGATAGGAGCTTCCGGTCCAACTATGGTAAAGCAATTCTTACTTTTTGCAAAAGCTACTAGCTTTTCGAAATCATTAGGTTGAATCGGCACATTGTTTATGGTACCGGCGTTTCCAGGAGCATAATAAACACTTTCTACGAGGTTACTCTGGGAAATTTTCCAGCCTAGTGCATGTTCCCTTCCTCCCCCACCGATTATTAAGACGCTTCTGCTTTTTCGTTTCAATAGGTGTAGACAGAAATGCCAAGATGTATTAAATAGTTATGATATCATATGCAGAATTGAAATGTACTTTCAGAGATTTATTCTGGAGGCGGCATCAACTGTACCAAACCAAAAAAGTCGCGTTTCATCATTTCAGTTTAAATATTGTACTTATGACTATTAAGAGAAAGGGATTTTGTTATGAAAGACTACGACCATGTTATAGTTTGGACCGATTATTTTAATCGTAATCTATCTCGAAGGAAGGGAAGGAAAGTATCAAAGGATGTGGCTATATTCGACCCTTCAGTTCAGGAATTAGTTGATGCTTCTAAATCTGCAGGATTTGCATTAAGTAGTGATAATACCAACGAATCTGCGAGGTTCCCAAGAAGGCCGTACGTAAGATCCGGTTACGTAATGTTGGAAAAAAATGAAAATTCGAAAAAGTCCAATATTTTGAATACACTGGCGGGAAAGATTTCGCAAAATCGAGCCAAACTATCAAAAAGACGTTAATTTAGGTGTTAGAATACCCATGGAAATTGTGATTATGGTTGCCGATATTTGTAAAAAAATGCAAGCGGAATTCAACTAAAGGTTGTCCACTATAATTGAAGCTGGAGAGGTAATT
>Ga0081455_10000103_pt1 | contig 93375 bp, 82 predicted proteins | sample TabmetS3T2R1_FD_70207 | JGI IMG/M metagenome (GOLD analysis project Ga0081455, IMG submission 70207) | Tabebuia heterophylla rhizosphere microbial communities from the University of Puerto Rico - S3T2R1 | ecosystem: Host-associated > Plants > Roots > Rhizosphere ... | reverse complement strand
GCGCTTGCGCGGCACCCGGGCGAGCAGCTCCTCGCCGGCGAGCGCGTGCTCTGTCGCCCGGTGCTCGAGCCCGATGTCGGCGACGACCAGCTCGCCCGCACGGAAGCAGCCGGGCCCGACGGCGAGCCCCACCTTGAGCCCGTGCATCGTCACGGTGAGCTCGGCCTCGACCGCCTCGCCGGGCACCTCACCGGTCGAGGCGTCCACCCCCGAGGGGATGTCCACCGCCACCACTGCGGCCTTGGCCGCGTTGATGCGCAGGATCAGCTCCGCGGCGTCGGCCCGGGGAGCGCCCGAGAATCCCGTGCCGAAGAGGGCGTCGACCACGACGTCGGCGCCCTCGAGCTCGGCGGGGTCCTCCGTGCAGGGCAGGCCGGCGTAGGTCATCAGGCCCATGTAGTCGGGCTTCTCGCCGTAGGCGGCCCAGCGATTCATCGGGTCGATCATGCGAGGTCTCCTTCGGGCCAGAGCTTCAGCGCGGTGACGTAGGTGATGCCGGCCACGAGCGCGGAGCCGACGAGGCTGAGGTCGATGCCGCCCGCCAGGTGCGCGAGCGGACCGGTGTAAAGCTGGGTCTCGACGGCCAGCAGGCCGACCGCGTCTTCGACCTGCGCAGCGCGTCGGTCGTCATGAGCGGCCTCGGGATCCGAAACGGCGTCGCGCCGCAGGGAGGCGGCGTCCGTACGCAGTACTCGAAGTTGCACATGCGCTGGTCGGCGCTGTACCTCAACGCCGCGCCGTCCGCGGGCGTGACGCTCGGCTCCGGCGGGCGGCTGACGGTCGCGGTCGAGCCGGAGCACTGCTCGTGTCTGCACCAGGCGCTCGCGGCCGGTCACCCGGTGGACGCGGAAGTCGACTCGATCGCCGCGTCGGCCCTGGGCGCGACCCGCGTCGGCGACGTGCCGTTCGCGGTGCTGTCCGGACGGTCGGTGCGCTCGCTGGTGGTGAGCGAAGCGGAGATCCTCGCGGCCCGCGACCGCCTGTGGGACGAATTCCGGCTGGCCGTCGAACCGGCGGCCGCGGTGCCGTTCGCGGCCTGGCTGGCGGGGTCGGTGCCGGGCGGGCTGCCCTGCGTCCTGCTCTGCGGGGCCAACGCGGACTGGACGCCCTGACCAGCGCACATTGTCGAAAATGTGCGGCCTCGTCCGTCAGCGACTCACGCCCAGGTCGACAAGCAGGGTCTTGGGTCGGTGGAACTGGACCGAATCGATCGGTTCGTACGTCCAGCCCCGCGCCAGACTCAGCTTCGGGTATCGCCGCAGCATCGTTTCGAGCACTACCCGGGCCTCCAGCCGCGCCAGCGGAGCGCCCAGGCAGGTATGGATGCCGAACCCGAAGGCGAGGTGTCCAGCGGGGGCGATCCGCCCGAGCTTGAACTCTGCCGCGTCGCCACCCCATCTGGCTTCATCCCAGTTCGCGGACTGGACACTCACCACCACGCGGTCGTGCGCCTCCATGGGGCAACCGCCGACCTCGGTGCTCTGGGTGACCGTGCGCAGCACGTAGCCGATGGGTGCGTCGCGTCGTAACGACTCTTCGACCGCGGCAGTGGCAAGCGTGGGGTCGTCCACCAGCTGCTGCCACAACGTTCCGTCGTTTTCGAGAAGACGATGGAAGACGTTGGTGATCAGGGCGCTCGAGGTGTCGGTCCCGGCCCCGATGAGTTGGCGAATGTGCTGGACGATGTCCTCGATCTCGAAGGTCGGATCGGAGTCGGCGGGGTGCAGAAATCCGTCGATGACGTCCGATTGTCGCCGACCCGACGCCTTGCGCCGCGTAACCAGCTCCCGCAGGTAGATCCAGGCGGCCGATTCGGTCATTGGCGTGGTCGGCCTCGGCAAGTCGCGGTTGTGCTCTTCGATCCACGCTTGCATCTGGTCCCAGTCGTCGCGGGGAAGACCGAGTAGCGCGTAGACGACGCGTTGCGGCACCACGCGCGCGACGTCGGCGAACATGTCGACGACGCCGCTCTCCGGAGGGTCGGCGAGCGTGTCGTCGACGATCTGCCGAACTTCCGGCTCCAGCGAACGGAGAGCCGCGGGCGAGAACCATTTGCGGAGAAACCGGCGCAGCGGCCCATGCTCCGGCGGATCGATGCGGGTGATGCCGTTGCCGTTCCCGGTCAGATCGGCCGGCGCCGGACCGCGCTCCAGGAAGAAGTTGAAATGATTCGAGAACACGTCCGGATTCAGCAGGACACGTCGACAGTCTTCATCGTCGGCAACGACCGTCACATGCGGATACGGCCGGGAAACCGGGCACCGCGTGCGCGCCACCGCCAGCCGCCGCTCAGCATCATGGACGTCTGCGACATTGAGTGGATCGAAAGGTGCTTCCGCCATGGGAATCTCCTTGATGACTCACCAAGAATCCACGTGCGACTACCGATACCCACAACGTAGTGTTCACTAATGATAAAGTCAATGCATAATGCTAAACGTTGGCGGGACAGCGTGAGGTGAGCCGCGAAACGAAAAAACCCGGACTCTGAGAACCAGAGTCCGGGTCATCGGGGTGGGCGAGGAGGGAGTTGAACCCTCACGTCCTTTCGGACACACGGACCTGAACCGTGCGCGTCTGCCATTCCGCCACTCGCCCGAGTTGCCTCGGCAGCGAAGAGAACTCTAGCAGGCGGATCAGGGGCCCCTCAGCAGGGGGCGTGTCGAAGGGCGCCGATCCCGATAGGATCGGTGCGAAAGCACAGGGTGCGAAGGAGGGTGAGGGGTTCCGTGGGTCGCGTTGAGCGCTTCGATCGACGCCTGGAATCCCTGGTCGGGAACACCTTCGCACGCATGTTCGGTGGCAACGTCGTCACGCAAGAGGTGGCGCAGGCCCTGGAACGTGAAGGCGAGGACAACGTTCGTGAGCTGGCCGGTGGCAGGCTGCTCGCCCCCAACCACTACATCGTGTCGCTGGGGCCGACGGACTACGACCGGATGGCCGGCGACGAGGTGCGCGTCACCCGGGCGCTCACCGCGGCCGTCAAGGAGCACCTCGCCGAACACGGTTGGGACACCTATGGTGACGTCGTAGTTTCCCTCGAGCGCAACGACGCGCTGCATACTGGACAATTCAAGACCCGTTCATCCGTCGACCCCGACGTCAACGCGCGTAACGTCGCGGGTTCAGGGCGGTCAGCACGACCCAGCAACGCAGGAGACCCAGCAATGAGCCAGCCTCCCGGCTACGGCCAAGGCCAATACGACCAGGGTGACCCGTACGGCCAGCAGGGCCAGTACGGCTACGGACAGCAGGGACAGCCCGGGTACGACCAGGGCGGCTACGGCCAGCCGGGCTACGAACAGGGCTACGGCCAGCCGCAGGGCGGCTACGACCAGGGCGGCTACGGCGGCGGTCAGCAGCAGCCGGGTTACGACCAGGGTGGCTACGGCGGTCAGCCGGGCTACGACCAGGGCTACGGGCAGCAGCCGCAGGGTGGTTACGACCAGGGCTACGGCCAGCCCCAGGGTGGTTACGAGCAGGGCTACGGCCAGCAGCCGGGTTACGACCAGGGCGGCTATGGCGGTCAGCCCGGCTACGACCAGGGCTACGGCCAGCAGCAGCCGGGCTACGGCACCCCGCCGGGTGGCTACGGGCCTCCGCAGGGCGGGCCGGACCCGTACGCGCAGCAGGGCTACGCGCCGCCGGCAGCTCCGGGCGGCAACCGTCAGCTCCAGGCCGTCCTGCAGCTCGACGACGGCTCGAACCGCAACTACAGCCTCAAGCAGGGCGGCAACGTCATCGGCCGCGGCCAGGACGCGGACTTCCGCCTGCCGGACACCGGCGTTTCCCGCCGCCACCTGGAGATCACCTGGGACGGCCAGAGCGCGACGCTCGCCGACATCGGCTCCACCAACGGCACCACCGTCAACGGCACCCCGGTGCAGACCTGGCAGCTCGCGGACGGCGATGTGATCCGGGTCGGCCACTCCTCACTGGTGTTCCGCACGCAGGGCTGACACGCGCGCCGGTAACCTGCGCCCGACCGGGTTGGGACCCGGAATCCCGTGTCCCGCAGAATGACCCCTGCGGGACGCCGTGGCGCACGCGTGCCACGGTCTGCGGAGACAGAAGGCGGAGACAGGTGCCGGAGCTGGTCGTTCAACTCACCAGAGTGGGCTTTCTCGTGCTGCTCTGGCTGTTCGTGCTGGCCGCCCTCCGGGTGGTGCGCTCGGATCTGTACGCCGCGTCCGGTCTGAAGGTGGCCATGCCGGGCCTGCGCCGGGCCAAGGAGCAGAAGAAGCCGCGGGGCTCGGCCAAGACCCCCCGCCAGATGCTCGTCACGCACGGCGCGCTCGCCGGGACCCGCATCGCACTCGACGGCAGGCCGATCACGATCGGCCGGGCCGACGACTCCACCCTGGTGCTGGATGACGACTACGCCTCGACCCGGCACGCGCGGCTGTCGCTGCGCGGCACGGACTGGTATGTGGAAGACCTGGGATCGACGAACGGGACATACCTGGACCGGGCTAAGGTCACTGCACCCCTCCGAGTTCCGCTCGGTGTCCCCATCCGGATCGGCAAGACGGTGATCGAGCTTCGCCCATGACACTCGTTCTTCGCTACGCGGCCCGCAGCGACCGTGGCCTGGTGCGCTCGAGCAACCAGGACTCGGTGTACGCCGGCCCCCGCCTGCTCGCACTCGCCGACGGCATGGGTGGCCATGCCGCGGGCGAGGTCGCCAGCAAGGTCGTGATCGCATCGCTCGCCCCGCTCGACGACGACGAGCCCGGCGATGACCTGCTGACCATGCTGAGAGACGCGGTGGCCGGAGGGAACGCGGCCATCAGCGAGCTCGTGGCGAACGACCCCGACCTCGACGGGATGGGCACCACCCTCACCGCGATGCTCTTCGCCGGCACCCGCCTCGGGATGGTCCACGTGGGCGACTCGCGCGCCTACCTGTTCCGCAACGGCCAGCTGGCGCAGATCACCCGCGACGACAGCTTCGTCAACGAGCTGCTCGAACAGGGCCGCATCACCGCCGACCAGGCCGCGACCCACCCGCAGCGGTCACTGCTGCTCAAGGCCCTCACCGGGCACGACGTCGAGCCGAGCCTGACGGTCCGCGAGGCCCGCGCCGGCGACCGGTACCTGCTGTGCTCGGACGGCCTGTCCGGCATGGTCAGCGACGAGACGCTGGCCGAGGCGATCCGCATCCCGGATCCGCAGGACTGCGCCGACCGCATGATCGAACTGGCGCTCAAGGGCGGCGGCACCGACAACGTGACGGTGATCGTCGCGGACGTGGTGGACGTCGACTACGGCGAGAACGCCCCCATCGTGGGTGGCGCCGCCGGCGACGGCAGCGACCAGTACGACCACCAGGGCGACTCCCCCGCCGCCAGGGCGCGGGCGCTGACCCAGCCGCCCCCGCCTCCGCCGCCGCAGATGATGGCGCCGCCGGAGGAACCGGCGAAACGCCGCAAATGGCGGTGGATCGTCGGCATCCTGCTGGTCCTGGTGGTGCTGGCCGCGGGCGGGATCGCCACCCGCTACTTCGTGCTGAGCCAGTACTACGTCGGCGAGGGCCCCAACCAGGAGGTCGCGATCTTCCGCGGCGTACCCGGCAGCATCCTCGGCATCCCGCTGCACCAGCAGGCGGAGGGTTCGTGCCCGTCCGGTGACCAGCTGTGCGACCAGCTGACCCTGCCGCAGCTGCAGCAGGACGCGCAGGCCGCGGTGCGCAACGGCGTCAAGAAGGACAGCCTGGCCGACGCCCGCGACTACATCGACAACTTCCTGCGCTACAAGACGCTGCGCGACTGCACCCAGACCACAATTCCCGGCGTGCCGACCGTGCCGAGCGAATCGACGAGCCAGCAGGCGGGGAGGGACTGCGCGGCGACGACGGTGCCAGGTGGTGGTGGCTGATGAGCCAGCCGCCACTGTCGGATCAGGCAGCAGCCATCTACACGAGCAACCCCCCGCGGGACATGCCGACCCGGCGTGGCACCGAACTGGCCATGCTGGGTTTCGCCGCGTTCATCGTGACCTGCGCGTTCGTGCTCGTGCAGGCCAACCAGGAACAGGAACTGTCCTGGTCGATCGTCTGGTACGGCCTGGCGTACCTGGGCCTGTTCGCGGTCGCCCACGCGGCCGTGCGCAAGTGGGCGGCCTACGCGGACCCGCTGATCCTCCCGTCCGTGGCGCTGCTCAACGGCCTGGGCCTGGTGATGATCTACCGGATCGACCTGGCCAATGCGGAGAAGGCCACGCAGTCCGGCTCGGACTTCACTGCCGACGCGCCCAAACAGGTGCTGTTCACCGCGCTCGCGCTGGCGTTGTTCCTGGCCGTGCTGGTCGTGGTCCGGGACCACCGGACGCTGACCCGGTACGGCTACACCGCGGGCCTGGTCGGCATGATCGCGCTGGCGCTGCCCGCGCTGCTGCCGAGCTCGCTGTCCGAGGTCAACGGCGCGAAGGTGTGGCTGAAGCTGCCGTTCTTCTCGATCCAGCCCGCAGAGTTCTCGAAGATCCTGCTGATGATCTTCTTCGCCTCGTTCCTGGTGGCCAAGCGCGACCTGTTCATGATCGCGGGCCGGAAGGTCTTCGGCGTCGAGCTGCCACGCGCCCGTGACCTGGGCCCGGTGCTGATCGCCGCCGGGGTCTGCCTCCTGGTCCTGGTGTTCGAGAAGGATCTCGGCACGTCGCTGCTGATCTTCGGCATCGTGCTGGTGATGCTCTACGTCGCCACCGAGCGCGCGATCTGGGTGGCCACCGGGCTGCTCTTCTTCATCGTCGGCTGCCTGATCGCCTACCAGCTGTTCACGCACGTCGAGCAGCGCGTGGCGAACTGGATCGACCCGCTCGCGACCTACTCCGACCCGGGCGGCGGCTACCAGATCGCGCAGGGCTTGTTCGGCCTGGGCACCGGCGGGGTGGGCGGCACCGGCCTCGGGGCGGGCCGTCCGGAGATCGTGCCCGAGTCCAACACCGACTTCATCACCGCCGGGCTCGGCGAGGAGCTCGGGTTCGTCGGCCTCGCCGCGATCCTGATGGTCTACCTGCTGCTGGCCACCCGCGGCATGCGCAGCGCGCTCGCGGTGCGGGACACGTTCGGCAAGCTGCTCGGCTGCGGCCTGTCGTTCGCGATCATCATGCAGGTGTTCGTGATCGTCGGCGGGGTGACGAAGCTGATCCCGATGACCGGTATCACGACGCCGTTCCTGTCCTACGGCGGCTCGTCACTGCTCGCCAACTACATCCTGGTCGCCCTGCTGCTCCGCATCTCCGACGCGGCTCGGCGGCCGGCCCAGAAACCCCGGCCGAAGCAGCCGCAACAGCAGGCTCCGCTGGCCGAGGCGCACACGGTGATGGTGCAGCGGCCGCCGTCCGGGGGGAACGTGACAGGGGAACCGACGGCATGAACAAGCCCATGCGCCGGGTCGGCATCGCCATGATCACCATGGTGGTGCTGCTGCTGGCCAACATCACCTACATCCAGGTGGTGAAGGCCGACGCCTACCGCACCGACTCGCGCAACCAGCGGGTGCTGCTGGACCAGTACTCGCGGCAGCGCGGCAGCATCGTGTCGCAGTACGACGGCCAGGTGCTGGCCGACGTGATGGCCACGAACGACAAGCTCAAGTTCGAGCGCCGCTACACCGACGGCCCGATGTACGCGCCGGTCACCGGCTACTACTCGGTGCGCTACGGCTCGGGCGGGCTGGAGCGGGCCGAGGACGACATCCTCAACGGCTCCGACCCGCGGCTGTTCGTGCGCCGCCTGTCGGACATGGTCACCGGCCGGGACCCGCGCGGCGGGAACGTGCAGCTGACCATCAACCCGGCCGTGCAGTCGGCGCTCTACAACGCGATGACGTCCAGGGGCTACACCGGCGCCGCGGTCGCGATGAACCCGAAGACCGGCGAGATCCTCGCGATGGTCTCCACGCCGTCCTACGACCCGAACGCGCTCGCCTCGCACGACGGCACCGCGCAGCAGGAGGCGTGGGGCCAGTTCACCGACGACCCGAAGAACCCGATGCTGAACCGGGCGATCTCGGAGACCTACCCGCCGGGTTCGACGTTCAAGCTGCTGGTCGCCTCGGCCGAGCTGGAGAACGGCGCCACCCCGGACACCCCGGTGAGCAACGCGCCGAACGTGCAGCTGCCGGGCACCAACGTCACGCTGGAGAACTACGGCGGCGCACCCTGCCCGGGCACCACGTTCCGGGACGCGCTGGCCCACTCCTGCAACGTCCCGTTCGCGACCTTCGCCGGGCAGCTTGGCGCGGACAAGCTGCGCCAGATCGCGGTCAACTTCGGCATCGGCACGCCGTTGTCGATCCCGATGAACGTCGCGCCGTCGAGCCTGGGCGCACTGGACTCGCAGGGCGCGCTGTACCAGAGCGGCATCGGCCAGCGCGACGTGCGGCTCACGCCGCTGCAGGACTTGATGCTGTCCGCCACGATCGCCAACGGCGGCATGGCCATGAAGCCGCAGCTGATCAAGAAGCTGCTCGCCCCGGACCTGTCCGACCTGGAGACCTTCTCGCCGCAGGAGCTGACCGGTACGCCGGCGCTGTCCGCGGCGAACGCGGCCGTGCTGCGGGACATGATGATCCTCTCCGAGGCGAACACGAAGGGCGGCGGCAAGCGCGCCAACATCCAGATCGCGTCCAAGACCGGTACCGCCGAGCACGGCACCGACCCGAAGGCCACGCCGCCGCACGCCTGGTACACCGGGTTCGCGCCGGCTGCGGACCCGCAGATCGCCGTCGCGGTCATCGTCGAGTCGGGTGGTAACCGCGGGCTGGAGGCCACCGGCGGCACCGTCGCGGCCGAGATCGGCCGTGCCGCGATCAACGCCCAGCTCGGGGGTGGGTAGCGCATGCTGTCCACCGGTCAGCTGCTGGCCGATCGTTACCGCCTCGTCCACCGCATCGCCGTCGGCGGGATGGGCGAGGTGTGGCAGGCCAGCGACACCCGGTTGGACCGCATCGTCGCCGTGAAGGTGCTCAAGGCCGAGCTGTCGCAGGACGCGGAATTCCTGCACCGCTTCCGCACCGAGGCCCGCACGACGGCTTCGCTGAACCACCCCGGCGTCGCGGCCGTGCACGACTACGGCGAGACGGTCGCGGGCGAGCACGCGATCGCGTACCTGGTGATGGAGCACGTCGACGGTGAGCCGCTGGCCGGGATCCTGATGCGCGAGGGCAGGCTGCCGGCCGGGCAGACGCTGGACATCCTCGAACAGGCCGGCAACGCGCTGCAGGCCGCGCACGAGCGCGGTCTGGTCCACCGGGACGTCAAGCCGGGAAACATCCTGGTCACCCCGACCGGCACGGTGAAGATCACCGACTTCGGGATCGCGAAAGCCGCTGACGCCGCTCCGGTGACCAGGTCCGGCATGGTGATGGGCACCGCCCACTACATCGCACCGGAGCAGGCGCTGGGCCACGACGCGGAACCGGCGAGCGACGTGTACTCGCTCGCGGTGTGCGGGTACGAGTGCCTGGCCGGGCACCGGCCGTTCCTGTCCGAGAACGCGGTGACTGTCGCGATGATGCATATCCGCGACCTGCCGCCACCGTTGCCGCCGGACGTACCACCGCACGCGCGTGCCGTGATCGAGGCGACCTTGGTCAAGGACCCGCGGCAGCGCTACAACAGTGGGGGCGAGTTCGCGGCCGCCATCACCGCGGTGCGCACCGGGCACGCGCTTCCGGCGCCGTCCGGATTCGTGCAGACTTATGCCCCGGTCGTCGGCCAGGTGGCACCCGTCGGCCCGGTCTCGCATCCGGCGATGCAGCCGGTCAGCCCACCCGGTATGCCGCACCCGAGCGGGGTGCTGCCGATGCCGGTGCCACCGCGGCGGCGCGTCCCGGTCGGCGTGTGGGTGCTGCTGGCCGTACTGGTGGCCGGGATCGTGGTGGCCCTGCTGGTGTTCCTGCCCAACTGGGGCGGCGCCGGGGGCGACCGGGTTCCGGGTGGTCAGGTCGGCACAACCGACATGGTCCCCGGCACGCGGCAAGTCCCTCCCCCCGAACACACGACCTACGAGGCATGATGAGCACACCTTGGACGGAACGGAACGGCCTTCCCCGATGACTGCACCCAGGATGCTGTCCAACCGCTATGAACTGGGCGACACGCTCGGTTACGGCGGCATGTCCGAGGTCCACCACGGCACGGACGTCCGGCTGGGCCGTGAGGTCGCCGTGAAGATCCTCCGCGCCGACCTCGCCCGCGACCCCCAGTTCCAGGAGCGGTTCCGCCGCGAGGCGCAGAACGCCGCGGCGCTGAACCATCCGGCGATCGTCGCCGTGTACGACACCGGTGAGGCGCAGACCGAGTACGGTCCGCTGCCCTACATCGTGATGGAGTACGTGCGCGGGCGGACGTTGCGCGACATCGTCAAGACCGAGGGCCCGCTGACGCAGAAGCGGGCCATGGAGGTCATGGCTGACGTCTGTGCCGCGCTCGACTTCTCGCACCGGCACGGCATCGTGCACCGGGATGTCAAGCCTGCCAACGTGATGATCACCGACCAGGGCGCGGTCAAGGTCATGGACTTCGGCATCGCGCGCGCGATGCACGACGGCCAGGCCGCGATGACGCAAACCGCCGCGGTGATCGGCACCGCGCAGTACCTCTCGCCGGAGCAGGCCCGCGGCGAGGGTGTGGACGCGCGCAGCGACGTCTACGCCGCCGGGTGCGTGCTGTTCGAGCTGATCACCGGCGAGCCGCCGTTCACCGGTGACTCGCCGGTCGCGGTCGCCTACCAGCACGTGCGGGAGGACCCGAAGGCGCCGTCCGCGGTCAATCCGGCGGTGTCGCCGGAACTCGACGCGATCGTGCTGAAGGCGCTGGCCAAGGGCCCGGCCAACCGGTACCAGTCAGCCGCCGAGATGCGGGCCGACCTGGTCCGGACGCTGTCCGGTCAGCGCCCGTCCGCGCCGATGGTGATGACGGCCGACGAGCGCACGCAGGTGATCGGCGGGGCGCCCGGCCACGCCGCCGACTACGACTACGACCCGCACGCGGCCGCCGAGGACGAGAGGCGCCGCAGGCGCAGGCGGATCACGGCCGCCGTCATCTTCACCCTGATCGGCATCGGGCTGATCGCGTTCGTCATGTGGCTCGCCGGCGCGTTCGACACAAAGCCGGAGACCGCGCTGATCCCCGAGGTCAACGGCCAGCAACAGGCGCAGGCCGAGACGACGTTGCGGGACAAGGGTTTCACCAACATCGTCCTCGCGGACAAGCCGTGCGTGCGCCAGCCCAACGGCGTCGAGACCTGCTCGGCCGACGCCATCGGCAAGGCCATCAACACGGATCCGGCCGCCGGGGTGAGCGTCGCGCTCGACCAGCGGATCACGCTGTTCATCGGGCGCCCGCCGGCCAATGTCGCGGTGCCGAGCCTCAGCGGAATGACCCGCGACGACGCCGAGGCCGCGCTCAACCGGGCGGGGCTGCTGCTGGACCCGAACGTCCAGGAGGTGGACGTCAACGACGAGGACCAGTACGGCAAGGTGCAGAGCCAGACCCCGAACGCGAACACGCAGATCGCACAGGGCAGCACGGTCGCCATCAAGATCGGCAAGACGCCGAACATGGTCGACGTCACCGACTACACCGGCCAGCAGTTCAACGTCGCCCAGGCCGGCCTGCAGGCCCTCGGCTTCCGGGTCACCCGGCAGGACACCGATTCGGACCAGCCGGAGGGCCAGGTCGTCAACCAGAAGCCGAACGCCGGCCAGCAGCGCGAGGGGTCGACGGTGACGCTGACGGTGTCGAACGGGTCGCTGCAGAAGATCACGATGCCGGACCTGCGAGGCCTGACCCAGAACGAGGCGCTGCAACGGCTGCAGCAGCTCGGGTGGGACGGCCAGGTGAACTACCAGGCCGACCGCACCGCCGACCGCCAGGAGGACGGCACGGTCACCAACTCCGTGCCGGGACCGAACACCCAGATCACCAAGAACCAGACGATCACCCTGTTCATCGGCGAGGCCTTCGGCGGCGGTGGCGGCGACAGCACCACGCCGACGACGCCGGGTGGCATCTTCCCGCCGACCACCCGCAACGGCGGCTGATCGGGTTCCGTACGGGCCCGCCTCCCCCGGGGGCGGGCCCGTACTATGCCCGCCGGAGTACGGCCCAGCCGGTGGCCGTGGCACTCACCGCGAGTACGACCATTCCGCCGAGCACGCCGAGCGCAACCGCCCCGGAGTGCTCGCCAGGGCCCGACAGCGACCGCAGCATCGGGTTCACCACCGGCACCCACCGGACCAGCAGCACGATGCCGAGCAGTGCCGGCGCGGCGAGCACGGTGTAGCCGATCCGCGGCAGCAGGAGCCGCGAGCACGGCAGACCGAGCGCGATCCCCGTCGCGGCGCACGCGGCGTGCGCGAGCAGCCCGTCGGCCAGCACATCAGCCGGAAACCCGTGGTGCACCAGGGAAGCCCACACCAGCGACACCGCCGCGAGCACAGCGCAGCACAGTCCGGCCGCGGCCACGATCCCACCGAGCACAGTGGACAGCCGACGGGCGTGGACGAGCGTGATGAGCCGCTGCACCGGGTCCTCGGCGTCCACCAGTGCGACGGTCAGCCAGCACGACACCACCGTCAGGCCCCCGGCGCCGACGGCGAACTCCGGCGGCACCGGTGCGGTCGGGTCGTTGTAGAGGACGGCCAGCAGGATCAGGTACGCCAGCACCGGCGGAAGGTACCGCTGGGAGTGCGCGAACAGGGCGAGCTGGTACCGGATCACGACCGCACCACCGGGGTGTCCACCCGCACCACCGACCAGCCGCGGCCGAGCGCGGCCAGCAGCACCTCGTCGGTCCGTTCGGCCGACACGATCAGCTCGACACGGTCACCCTCCCGGCTGGTGGAGAGCACGCCGGGCAGATCGAGCGCCCCGGAGCCGCGCAGCACGACTACCGAACTGGGCGACGCGCTCCGCAGCACCCCATCGGTCAGCCGGTACACCTCGGTCGCGTGGGCGTGCGCACGCTCGTCGCGGTGCTCGGTGAACACGACGCTCGCGCCGCGGCCGCGCGTCTCGGCGATGATCTCGGCCAGCACGTCGTGCGCGTCCGGGTCCAGCCCGGACCACGGTTCGTCCAGCACCAGCAGGTCCGGTTCGGTGAGCAGCGCCTGCGCCAGGCCGACCTTCTGCGCGTTGCCCTTCGACAGGTGCCGCAACGGCGTCCGGCTACCACCGGCCAGTGCCAGCCGGTCGAGCAGCGCCTGCGGGTCCACATCGGACATCCCGGACACCCGGCCGAGGTGGCGCAGGTACCCTTTCGCGCTCATCCGCGTCGACGCGGGGAACCGGTCCGGCACATAACCCACCCGCGGACGGCCGGCCACCGTGCCGGACGAGGGCCGGGACAGGCCGGCGAGGATCCGCAGCAGCGTCGACTTCCCGGAACCGTTGCCGCCGACGATGCCGACCACGGTCCCCGGGCACACCTCGAGGTCCACCCCGGTCAGCACCGGGGAGTCGCCGTAGCGCTTGCCGACCCCCAGCAAGCGGATCACGCAGCGGCGGCCTTCTGCAACGCCGCGACCTCACGCTCCAAAGCGTCCACAACGGACGGCTCGACCGGATGACCGGCCGTGGCCATCCAGTTCGCCAGCATCCGGTGCCCGCCCTGCGTCAGCACCGACTCGGGGTGGAACTGCACACCCTCGACCGGCACCTCGCGATGCCGCATGCCCATCACCACCCCGGACTCGGTGCGCGCGGTGACCTCGAACTCGTCGGGAATGGTCTCCGGCAGCACGGTCAGCGAGTGATAGCGCGTCGCGGTGAACGGGTCGGGCAGGCCGGCCAGTACCCCGGTGCCCTGGTGGTGCACCTCACTGGTCTTGCCGTGCAGAAGCTCGGGCGCCCGGTCGACCGTCGCGCCCCAGGCGACGCCGATGGCCTGGTGGCCGAGGCAGACGCCGAGCATCGGGGTGTGGGTGTCCGCACATTTGCGGACCACGTCGATGCTCTGGCCGGCGCGCTCCGGGGTGCCCGGCCCGGGCGACACCAGCACGCCGTCGAACTCGGGCACCCGCTCGAGGTCGACGACATCGTTGCGCCACACAGTGCATTCGTTCCCCAGCTGGGCCAGGTACTGGACCAGGTTGTAGACGAAGCTGTCGTAGTTGTCGACGACGAGAACGCGCATGGCGCCCAGAGTACCGGCGTCCACGATGTGGACCGCAATTCATATCACAGTGAAACTAAGGGTCACCTATCTTTAGCGTGGCAAGGGTGAGTCGTAGTCCTCTTCGCGTCGCAATCGTGGGTGCCGGCCCAGCCGGGATCTACGCCGCCGACATCCTCGACAAGTCCGACGCCGCCGTCAGCATCGACATCTTCGAGCGCATGCCGGCGCCGTTCGGGTTGATCCGGTACGGCGTCGCGCCCGATCACCCGCGCATCAAGGGCATCGTCACCGCCCTGCAGAAGGTCCTCGACCGGCCCGGCATCCGCCTGCTCGGCAACGTGGACTACGGCGCCGACATCAAACTCGACGAGCTGCGCGAGTTCTACGACGCGGTCATCTTCGCCACCGGTGCGACGAGCGACCGCGCGCTGGACATCCCGGGCGTCGACCTGCCCGGCAGCTACGGCGCCGCCGACTTCGTGTCCTGGTACGACGGGCACCCGGACGTCCCGCGCACCTGGCCGCTGGACGCCACCAGCGTCGCGGTCCTGGGCGTCGGCAACGTGGCGCTCGACGTCGCCCGCGTGCTCGCCAAGACGGCCGACGAGCTGCTGTCCACCGACATTCCGCCGAACGTGTACGAGGGCCTGAAGTCCAGCAAGGTCACCGATGTCCACGTGTTCGGGCGCCGCGGGCCGGCGCAGGCCAGGTTCACCCCGCTCGAGCTCCGCGAGCTCGACCACTCGCCGAACGTCGAGGTCATCGTCCACCCCGAGGACATCGAGTTCGACGACGGCTCGATCGCCGCGATCCGCGGCTCCAAGCAGGTCGACATGGTGGTCAAGACGCTCCAGGAGTGGGCCATCCGCGACCAGGGCGACCGGCCCAAGCGCCTGCACCTGCACTTCTTCCATTCGCCGACGGAGATCCTCGGCGACGGCGAGGTCACCGGTCTGCGTACCGAGCGCACCGAGCTGACCGGGGACGGCAACGTCCGCGGCACCGGCGAGTTCCACGACTGGGACGTCCAGGCGGTCTACCGCGCGGTCGGCTACCTGTCCTCCGAGCTGCCCGAGATCCCGTTCGACCCGGGCAGCGGGACCGTGCCGCACGAGGCGGGCCGCGTGCTCGACATCGACGGCGAGCAGGTGCCCGGCGTCTACGTGACCGGCTGGATCAAGCGCGGCCCGATCGGCCTGATCGGTCACACCAAGGGCGACGCCGCCGAGACCATCGCGAGTCTCCTCGCCGACGTGGACGGCCTGACCCCGTCGCAGCAACCCGACCCGGACGCGATCACCGCGTTCCTCGCCGAGCGCGGCGTGCCGTTCACCACGTGGGAGGGCTGGGGCAAGCTGGACGCACACGAGCGCGCCCTGGGCGAGCCGCAGGGCCGCGCGCGGGTCAAGGTCGTCGAGCGCGCGGAGATGGTGCGCGTTTCGCGAGGCTGATCAGTCCACCGACACGTGGTTGAACGGCAGCATCGGGTCGAGCCACGGGAAGACCACGAACAACAGCAACGCGATCACGCCGAGCACCAGCACGAGCGCGATCAGGGCCTTGACCCCGACCGGGCCGGGCAGCCTGCGCCAGATCCACCCGTACATCACACGCCTCCGATCGCCTGCAGCAGCTGCTCGTAGGTGGCCCCGGGCGTCTTCGGGTACTGGTTGGTCAGCACGGCGTGCACGATCAGCCGCTGCTTGTCCGAGAAGCGGGGGTGGCACGTGGTCAGCGTGAGCAGGGAGACCTGCTGGGCCCGCGGCAGGACGTCGGCGGCCCGGTGCGGCACGGGCGCGACGACGTCGCCCTGGTCCGGGGTGACGACCTCGCGGCCGTAGGTCAGGCCGTACGGACCGCCGCCCGGCGCGTCGGTGCGCAGGGTGCCGACACCGGCGCACTGCGGCCGCGCCGCCTTGTCGGCGGTCCAGTTCGCCAGTTCGTCCGAGTGCGGCAGCACCCGGTAGACGAAGAAGTCGTTCTGCGTCTCGATCACGATGGCATCGCACGAGGCGAGCAGATCGAGGTCGTTGAACGGCGCGCCCTTGCCGACCCGGTGTCCCGCCACGGCGAAGTTGCCAGGTTCCCCCGGCAGCGCGGTGCCCTTGTAGTGCCCCGGCCCGACCTCGAGCGCGCCTGCGTCCGTGCCCTCCTGGATCGTGAAGTGGTAGTCCGCACCGAAGCTGGGGATGTACATCTTCGCGAACGCCGCGCCGTCGATGAGGTCGGCGTGCAGCGTGCGGCCCTTCGCCCAGTCGTCGTCCAGTGCGGCGGTGGCGCCGGCCTGTTTCCGCGCGGAGAAGAGATCTGTGACGTAGAGCTCGTAGACCACGAACAGCAACACGACGAGCCCTGCGGTGATCAGCAGTTCACCGATCGTCCGCACGGCCCGGGCGAAGCCGCCACCCGCCTTCTTCGGTGGCGGAGCGTCGAGGACTGCCACGCGCGCTCCTCTCTGGGGGACGCTTACGTTAACGTGTGCGGGTAGCAGGTGGATGCGCACCACCTGCCCAGAGACGACCACGCGAGGTTCCGATGCCCAAGTCCAAGGTCCGCAAGAAGACGGCTTACACGCCGCCGACCGATCGGCGCACGCCGGTCAAGGTGCGTGCCGCAGGGCCGTCCAGCCTGATCTACAAGATCGTGATGTTCGGGCTGATGCTGATCGGCCTGGTCTGGCTCGTCGTGAACTACATCGCGGGCGACAAGATTCCGTTCATGGCGGACCTCGGCAACGGGAACTTCGCGGTCGGTTTCGCGCTGATGATCGTCGGCCTGCTCATGACGATGCGCTGGCGCTGAGCGGAAGATCACAGCGATTGCCACGAACAGCCGCTTGACGCGTAATTACAGCCCTGTGACTCATCCCCAGTGTGGATAACCACTGTGGATAACTCGTCTCCGCATTGGGCGCCGCGACCGGTTCTGGTCGGAACCGGGTGTGTCGCCGCCGTTTTCGCGGCCGCCGCCGCGATCCTGGCGAGCGACCGCATGAGCACGGCCTTCTTCGCCGTCGCGGCGGTCGCCCTCGCTGCGGTGTCCCTGCACGGTTTGCTCGTGCGTCCCCGGCTCACCGCGGACCCGCGCGGGCTGCGAATCCGCACCGCGACGGGAAAACACGACCTGCACTGGCCCGAAGTCACCACCCGCGTGCGCACCACCCGGCGGCTCGGCCGGAACGCGGCGACCCTCGAAATCGAGGCGGGCGAGCAGTTGTTCGTCTTCGGCTGGCTCGAACTCGGCGCCGATCCGCTCGACGTGCTCGACACCCTGACCGCGCTGAAGCCCTGACCTCAGGCAGGCCGCCCGCACATCAGCTCGCCGCCGCGGTACTCGCACACCGCGCTCGCCAGCTGCGCGTCCCGCACGAACACCAGCACCACCAACGCGACCAGCACCGCCGCCACCGCGCCGCCCTGCCAGTACTGGCGTCCCTTCGCCGGCGCGTACACCATCGCCGCGGTGACAAGCGCGCCGACGACCAGGCCGCCGAGGTGGCCGAACAGCGAGATGTTCGGCAGCGACACGGTGATCACCAGGTTCAGCACGATCGTGCCGATCGCGTACGCCGGGTTGAGCCGCAACCGGATGACCGCGACCAGCATGCCGCCCAGCAACCCGTAGATCGCGCCGGACGCACCGGCGGTGCCGCGGTTGACGTCGTCGAACAGATACACCGACACCGCGCCGCCCAGGAGCGACAACAGGTAGAGCGCGGTGAACCGCACGCGGCCCAGCAGCGTCTCCATGTCCCGCCCGAGGATCCACAGGGCGAACATGTTGACCGCCAGGTGGATCGGACCGTAGTGCAGGAAGCCCGACGCGATCAGCCGCCACCACTCGCCCTCGCCACCGATCGCCAACGGCCACAGCACGCCGTCGCCGAACAACCGGGCCGAGTCGTTGCCGGTCAGGCTGCCCGACTGGGCCGCCGTGATCGCGTACACCAGCACGTTGAGCATGATGAGGACCGGCGTGACCACCGGCCGCTGCGAGACCTGGGCACCGGCGACCGTCCGGGGCGTGTACCGCCGCACGTTCTGCTCGCGGCGCCCGGTGTGCGCGCAGTCGACGCACTGGTAGCCGACCGATGCCTCACGAAGGCAGTCCGGGCACGCCGGACGGCCGCACCGGACACAGCTGAGCCCGGTGGGGCGCGACGGGTGCCACCAGCAACCGGGCATGGCCGACTGCTGGGGCGACTGCGAGGCAGGTGGGTGAGGAGGCATGTTCACGATGCCTCCAACCTACCCGGCTCACCCCTAGCCCTGGATGTCGATCTTCTCGAGGACGACGTCCTGCAGCGGCTTGTCGGCCGGGCCGGTCGCGGTGTTCGCGATCGAGTCCACGACGTCGCGCGACTGCTGGTCGGCGACCTCGCCGAAGATCGTGTGCTTGAAGTTGAGGTGCGGCGTCTTGGCCACGGTGATGAAGAACTGCGAGCCGTTGGTGCCCGGGCCCGCGTTCGCCATCGCCAGCAGGTACGGCCGGTCGAACTGCAGCTCGGGGTGGAACTCGTCGCCGAACTGGTAGCCCGGGCCGCCGCGGCCGGTGCCGGTCGGGTCGCCGCCCTGGATCATGAAGCCCGAGATGACGCGGTGGAAGATCGCGCCGTCGTAGAACGGGCCGGAGTTGTCGCCCTTGGCGTTCGGGCGGTTGTACTCCTTCGTGCCCTCCGCGAGGCCGACGAAGTTGGCCACCGTCTTGGGGGCGTGATCAGGGAACAGGTTGATCCGGATGTCCCCGCTGTTGGTGTGCAGGACAGCCGTCGCCTTCGCACCAACGAGGGATTCATTGCTCTGGGTCACGGGTTCATCGTGCCATCCGCAGCGAGATCGGCCGGAAACGGGCAGGATGGTTACCGGGATGGAACGTGAGACGAAACGATTGACGAGGTGAAAGGCCATGACCCGAGCTGCGGACTCGGTGGGTGAGTCGGTCAAGGCCGGCTTGCTCGGCCTGAGCAAGCGGGCCGTCGAAGTCGGCAAGGCAAGCGCCGAGGTGACCGCTCAGGCCGCTCACGCGGCTGAGAAACGGCTTTCCGAGAGCACCGAGGAGGCGCGCAAGGAAGCCGCCAAGCGGGGCCGTCAGGCCCGTAAGGAGCTGGCGAAGGCGAGCAAGCAGGCGCGCCGGGAGGCCGCGGAGCGGCTGGCCGAGCTGCGCAAGCCGGGCCGGAAGGCGCGCAAGGCCGCGTTCCAGGCCGCGAAGGCCGCCGGCGAGTCGAAGCGCAAGGCCAAGAAGGACTTCAAGCAGGCCAAGAAGGACTTCAAGGCCGCGCTGGAGGAGGCGAAGCTCGCCGCCAAGGGCGAGCGGAAGCGCCGCAAGTGGCCGCTCTTCCTGGTGCTGGGTGTCCTGGCCGCGGCGGGTGCCGCGGTCGCGCTGCGCGGCAAGCAGGAGCCGCCGGTGGCCACCGAGCCGCCGCGCGCCGCGCCCGAACCGGCCGCCCCGGAGTCGACGGCGAACGGCCAGCACGCGCCGAGCCCGTCACCCGCGGAGAAGCAGAACTGACACGTTCCACCGGAGGTGCCGCTCGCCCTGGGTCGGGCGGCACCTCCGTCTGCTTCGTCGAGGCCCGCACACACGAACGGCCGCTTCCCCGGCTGGTACCGCCGGGGAAGCGGCCGTCGTGCGTCGTGGCCTGCCTCAGGCCGCGGCCGCGTGCTTGTCGACCAGCTTGCCGAGGCGGGGCAGCGCCTCCTCGACGTTCTTCTTGCCGTTCGGGCGCAGCTTCTCGTAGACCTTCTTGATGCTGTCGCGGCTGCTCCGGGCGGCGCGCGCGTCGGTGACGCCCAGCAGCGCGTCGGCGGCCTCCGAGCCACGGCCGGACAGGTAGGCACCGAAGTCGGTCCCGCCCTGGCCCTTGAAGTTGGCGTAGAACGGCTCGAGCGCGGCGGTGAAGTCGTCGAGCAGGCTCTCCACGGCGGAGCCGATGATGCCCGGCTTGATCTTCTTGACCGCGGCGAAGCCGGTCTTGATGACGGCGCCGGAAACGCCGCCCTTGTCCGAGACCTCTTCGTCGACCAGCGTCTCCAGGTCGGTCACGACGGCCGGACGCCTGCTGGAGTCGAGCAGGATTTCCTTGAGGGTGTCAGCCACGAATGTCTGTCCTTCTTCACATCGAGGTACACGGGAGGCTCTCGCAGCCCGTGGCACGCCGGTGCGGCCGCAGGTCTCGACCGGTCGCGTGCTGGTCCTCCCCGGCTGCGAGGTGCGATCAGGGTAATACAAGATCAACTTGACAGTGCACCCTGGCGGCCTTAGAGGCGGGCGATCGCCTGCCGGGCAACGGTTCTCGCCTTCACCGTCTGTTGCTGGTTCGTGGTCACGATGACCGCCGTACCGCCCTTGGCCACCGCATATACCGCGCCGTCCGGTTTCGTTGCGTAACCACCCTGCCACCCTGGCGGGTCGGTGGCGGGATTGCTGGTGTCCACCGGAACGGCCTGATCGACGAGCGCCGACGCGACCGCCGGCTCGCCGGTGTAGACGCGCACGGTCAGCTGGAGCTTGCCGGAGAGCGCGTAGAAGAAGCACGCCGGATGCGGCTGGTCGGCGGAGATCTCCACCTTCGACACCCGCTGCCCGTTGGCGTCGGCGACGAACGGGGTCTCCAGATACGGGCAGGAGCCGGCGCGCGCCGGCGTCGGCTCCGGTGGTAGCCGCACGGCCGTCGTCGTGGGCGCACTGGTGGGCGGCGGCGCCTCGGGAGCCGGCTGGGCGGAGCACCCGGCCAGCGCGGCGACCGCGAGCACGGTGGGCAGAACTCGTCGCATGACCCGATCAGTGAACCACCGAGGGCCTGTCGGCTTGTGGCGGGCGCGCCGCTACAGCAGTGTGGCGGGAACTACTCTACGTGTTCGTCCGGAGGCGAAATGTATTCACGGGGGGCCGCCTGTGCGCTGGCCCTGCTGACCGGAGCCGCTCTGGTGGCCGGCACCGCGCCCGCGCGAGCGACGGCGGCCGACTTCCCGGCCGGTGACGAGGGGTACCACACCTACGCCGAAGTCACGACCGAACTGCGGAAGGCGGCCGCGAACCACCTGGACCTCGCGGTGCTCTCCAGCGTCGGCAAGTCGTACGAGGGCCGCGAGCTGAACGTGCTGAAGATCAGCGACAACCCCTCGGCCGACGAAGGTGAACCCGAGGTGCTGTTCACCTGCAACCAGCACGCCCGCGAGCACCTGACGACCGAGATGTGCCTGCACATCGTCGGCCGCCTCACCGACGGTTACGCGACCGATCCCGGCATCAGGTCCCTTGTGGACGGGCACGTGATCTGGGTGATCCCGAACGTCAACCCGGACGGCTCGGAGTTCGACATCTCCGGCGGCCGGTACCAGAACTGGCGGAAGAATCGCAGGCCCGTCGCGGACGGCGAGATCGGCACCGACCTGAACCGCAACTGGGGCTACAAGTGGGGTTGTTGTGACGGGTCGAGCACGCGGCCCTCGGCGGAGACCTACCGCGGCCCCGTGACGTTTTCCGAGCCGGAGACGCAGGCGGTGTCCCGGTTCGTCGACTCGCGGATGGCCGGTGGCGTGGAGCGGATCAAGGCGCACATCGACTTCCACACCTACTCCGAGCTGGTGCTGTGGCCGTTCGGGCACACCAAGGACGACACCGGCGAGGGGATGTCGGCGGCGGAGAACGCCCGGCTGCGCGACGTGGGGCAGCGCATGGCGGCGACCAACGGCTACCGGGCCCGGCAGTCCAGCGACCTCTACCTCACCGACGGGGACATCAACGACTGGATGTGGGGCACCCACAAGATCCTCACCTACACCTTCGAGATGTACCCGAACAGTCCGTTCCCCGGCTTCTACCCGCCGGACGACGACATCGCCGGGGAGACGGCCCGCAACGACGCGGCGGTCGACATCCTGATCGCCGAGGCTCGCTAGACAATCGATCCAGGTTCTGTACATCATGCCCAGGTGACCGATGCCGACGCGGTGCTCTCCGCGCTCCGCCCCGTGCTCGACGGCCTGGCCGCCACGTTCGGCGGCTCCTGCGAGGTCGTCCTGCACGACTACCGGCGCCCGGAGGGCTCGGTGGTCGCGGTCGCCGGCGACGTCACGGGGCGGGCGCCCGGCGGTGCGATGAGTGAGCTCGGGCTGAGCCTGCTCAAGCAGGGCCGCGACGCGCGCGATCAGATCAACTACCTGACTCGGACACCGGCGGGGCGCGTGATCAAGGCGTCGACGATGCTGCTGCGCGACCGTGACGGCGAGGTCTTCGGGGCGCTGTGCGTGAACATCGACGTGACGGACTTGCGGCACGCCGCGGTGCTGCTCGGCGACCTGGCGGCGGTGACTTCGCTGCCCGACGCGACGACGACGTTCGCAGGCGACGTCGGCCGGCTCATCCGCGCGGTGGTGGCCGAGGAGGAGCTGAAGCTCGGGCGGCCGGTGGGCCGGATGACGCGCAGCGAGCGGCTGGACCTGTTCCGGGCCCTCGACGATCGCGGGCTGTTCGCACTGCAGAAGGCCGTGCCCGAGGTGGCCGCCGCGCTGGGCATTTCCCGCGCGTCGGCGTACAACCACCTGGCGCAGGTCAGGTCTTAGGGGGGAGGCCGAAGACGTTCCACGGCGGGCGCGGGGTGTCCAGGGCTTCGTCATCGGTGATCGGCTTGGCGTTGCCGTGGAACTTCGCCAGGTCCTCGCCGCAGGTGACCCGGGCCGGGAAGGCCGCCGAGGCGGCCCGGCGACGGACCTCGCCGACCGGCAGTTCGGCGCGGGACGCGGCCACGACGAGGTTGCCGAACCGCCGCCCGCGCAGGACACCGGAGTCGGCGAGCATCACGACGTTCGGGAAGACCGTCCCGATCGTGGCGACGACCCGGCGGGCGAACTTCAGTCCCGGCCCGTCGGCGAGGTTGATCAAGTAGGTGCCCGCGGGTTTGAGGACCCGGGCGACGTCGGTGGCGAACTCGAGTGTCGCCACGTCACCGGGCATCCGCGCGCGCTGGAACACGTCGGCGATGACGAGATCGGCGGAGGCGTCGCGGCGGGAGGCCACGCCTTCCCGGCCGTCGGAGATGCGCACGCGCAGGTTGGGCACGCTGCGCAGGTCGAGCTGCTCACGGACGAGCTCGATGAGCGGCTCGTCCGCGTCGAACACCAGCTGCCTGCTGCCGGGCCGGGTCGCCGCGACGTAGCGCGGAATGGTGCACCCGGCGCCGCCGAGGTGCAGCGCGTCGAGCGGGCCGTCGCGGAGGCAGTCGATCACGTCCCCGATGCGCTGGACGTAGTCGAACTCGAGATGCATCGGATCGTCGAGGTCCACATAGGACTGAGCAACCTCGTCGACGGTGAGGAGCCACGAATTGGGACGATCGGCGTCGGCGAGCAGCTCGGCAACCCCGAAGCGGACGGGATAGCGGCCCGGAACGGGACGGGCGGTGCCGCGCCGCCGGTTCGTACCTCTGCCTGCCATCACCGCAACTCTACGTGACGCGGCTGCCCGGATTCGCTGCCAGGTTCGAGGGTCGGCGGGTCATTTGAACGCCGCGACGTTGCGTGCCGCCCAGTCCGCGAAGGCGTGGGGCGGGCGGCCGAGGAGCCGCTCGACATCGGAGCTGACGCGTTGCTCGGCCGCAGAAGGCGAACCGAGGGCGCCGAGAGTGGCCTCCACGACCGGCTCGGGCATGTAGCCCAGCATTTGGCTCCGTGCCTCCGCGCGGCTCTGCTCGACGAACCGCACCGGCTCACCCAGGGCGGCCGCGATTGCCGCGGCTTGCTGCCGGGGTGAGATCGGTACCGGTCCGGTCAGCGTTTAGATGTTGGCCCCGTGGCCTGGCTCGCGCAGTGCGACGGCGGCGACCGCGGCGATGTCGACAGGGTCGATGGCCGGCAGCGCGACATCACCGAACGGCGCCGCGACGATCCGTCGTGTCCGGACCGACCCGGCCCATTGCAACGCGTTGGAGTTGAAGTTGCCCGGCCGCAGCATCGTCCATTCCAGACCCGATTGCATGACGGCGTCTTCGAGATTCGACGGGTGGCGTTGCGTGCCGACGCCCTGGGAAGACAGCAGCACGACCCGCCGAACGCCGGCTGCCCGCACGACGTTCATGACTTCAGTGAGGTCGCCGTTGGCCAGGAAGTCGGGCGAGGTCAGCAAGAACATCGCGTCGGCTCCGTGGACGGCGGGCTTGAGGCTCTCCGGCTCGGCCAGGTCGGCCTGGTGAAACCGAACTCGCCCAGCCCCCTTGGTCACCCTTCGCGAAACGGCTGTCACTTGCTCTCCTGCTCCGGCGAGTGCCTGCACGAGCGGCCGCCCGACGTTCCCCGTAGCTCCGGTCACCACGATCATGTTCGGTCCCCTGTTCCGATCTTCCTATGCGGACACGGCGACGCTACTGTCAAGAAGACAGTAGGTACCTAGAGGAAAGTGAGGGCTGAGGTGACCGAGACCACAGCTGGGGTCCAGCCGGAGCTGGCTTGCCCGATCGCTCCCGTGGTCGACATCGTCTTCAGCCGCTGGACCACCCCGATCCTGTGGACGCTCAACGAATATGGGCGGCATCGGTTCGTGGAACTGGAGCGCCGCATCACCACGGTCACCCCCAAGGTGCTGACGCAGCGGCTACGGCAACTGGAGCGCGACGGGCTTGTCGTGCGCACGTATCACCCCGAGGTGCCACCTCGGGTGGAGTACGAGATCAGCGACCTGGGACGCAGTTTGGCGCCAGTGTTCGCGACACTCGCCGAATGGTCCGTCAACCTGGACAAGGTCGAACAGGCGCGCCAGGACTACGACGCCAAGCAATCGGTACGCCGCTGAATTCACGACGGCCCGGGTCGAGCTAGCCCGCGTAGTAGGTCACCTGGGTTTGGCCGGTGGCCGAGAACCAGGTGATGTATCCGCGCGCGAAGTCGCTGCGGCGCCCGCCGGGGACGCCGTACTCGTCCGAAGTGGGGTACCCCAGCGCGCTACGCTCCCAGCCCAGTTGTGCCCAGGTCGCACGAATCGCCCCGTGCACCGACCACGCGCCGGTGTTGGGCGTCCAGTAGATCGAAGCGCCGTCGCCGCCGGCGAAATGGTTGTAGCGTCCGATGCCGTCCGGCGTGCGAGACTCGTCGGTGATCGGATAGCCGACGACACCTGTCTCCCAGCCAAGGGAAGCCCATTTCGACCGGATGGCGCCGTGCACCGAGCGGGCACCGGTGTTCGGGGTCCAATAGATCGACCCGCCGCCCCCACCGGCGAAATGGTTGTAGCGGCCCACACCGTCGGGTGTGCCCAACTCGTCCGTCGTCGGAAAGCCCAGCACTCCGCCGGGCCCTCCGAGCACCGGATAGTGCTGCAGGATCAGGCCGTGCATCGCCCAAGCCCCGGTCGGGGACGAGAAGAAGATGGAGCCGTGCTCGTAGTCCTGACCGGACCCGCCTGCCACGCCGTACTGCGTACCGACCGGAGCGCCGAGGTAGGAGGCGGCACCGCCGAGATTGGCGTAATGCTGCTCGATCGGGTCGTAGGCCGGGTTGAACGCGGAGGTGCCGCTCGGGGTGCCCAGTCCGGACGGGCCGTCGTAACCGGTCGACGCTGAGCACAGATAAGCCGGGGCGCACTCGCCATCGCTCCCGCTGGTCACGTCATAGATCCCGGTCGGCTTGGCGTAGGCGAAGCCCGACGGATAGCTGCCCGCCGGAGGCGTGCCGGCCAGGGCATAAGTAGCCGCGATGATCGGAGCCGCGACGCTGGTACCACCGAAAACGAGCCAGCCGCTCTGTCCGGAGGCGGGCGTGCTGTCGTACACGGCGACGCCGGTCTGCGGGTCCGCGACGGCCGACACGTCGGCGATGGTGCGCCGAGTGCATCCGCTGTCCCGCTGATACGCCGGTTTGGGCTCGTAGGCAGAACATCCGGCACCAGCCCCGCTCCACACCGGCTCGAGCCAGCCACGCGAGTTGCTCGTCCTGATCAGCGAGGTGCCGCCCACGGCAGTCACATAACGCGATGCCGCCGGATACTGCGCCCCATAGCCTTCGTCGCCGGACGACGCGGTGATCGCGACGCCCGGATGGTCGTAGTAGGAACCGGTGTACGTCGTTTCGCCGGCGAACTCCGGGCCGCCGTAGCTGTTCGACACGTACCTCGCACCGAGGTTCACAGCCGTGTTCACGGCCTTACCCAGATCGCTGAGCGCGTTGCTGTTGGCCTCCACCAAGAGGATCCGGCAGTTCGGGCATACCGCGGAGACCATGTCGAGGTCGAGCGCGATCTCCTGTCCCCAACTGGGATCAGCAGCCGGCGGTGTGCTGCCACCGCTCTGGTTGACCTTGCGGAAGCAGCCGTTCACGGTCGTGCACGGCGGCAGTCCGTATTGCGCGCGATACGTCGCGAGGTCGGACTCCGCGGTCGGCAGGTCGTAGGCATCCACGATCGCCACGGTCTGACCCGAGCCCGCGGTGCCGGATGGCAGGCGGTAAGCCGCGCGAAGGTCGGCGGGGCCGTAACCACCGGGCGTCGCCTGCCGCGTGGTGGCGGTGTCGGTCCGGACGATCGCGTGGCACGCGGCATGGTGCGGCAACGGGTCCGCGCACACTCGGCGGGTCGGATGGCCACCGGGGTCGGCGACCGCACCAGCCGTGCCGCTCAACATCAGAACCACGACCGCGAACACGGCCGGAATGGAACGCAAGCGCATCGAGACTCCCCTGGTCGCCGCATGCTTCGTGGACGACAGAGGAGAAGCGCCCGTGCACGCGATGTTCGGAAAGGCGCGCGAGTGGTCTGGGCGCATACCATCAGTAACGGAACATGCTACCTCCGTCACACGGTGAAGTCACGCGGTGCGATCGGATGCAGTCGTCAGACGACGGTGAGTTCCTGACGGCCGGCTGCTTGCGCGATAGTGTGCCACCGAGGCCAAGGTGAGGCACTGAACGTGACGGACTGGACGAACGTCGGCGCCACTTTCTGTGATAAGCAGCAACTGAAGGTGATGTGACCTGAGACGAAGCGGCTGCTAGACGCAGCCCGATCCGGCCAGTGGGCCGTCGACGAGGAAACGGGCACCCACCTCCGCCGGGCAATCACGCAGATGCAGGACCGTCTAGCCGGAATCGCGCCGAGGATTGTCCAACTGCAACGCAAACCCCCATTCGGCAACGCCGAATACGCTCAAACCGCTGCGCGCCATTTCCAAATGGCAATGGATTCAGACGACCACTCACTGATAAAGGTGGTCGAAGCGCTAAGGGAACTTCTCACCGATCTCGTGGACGCGATCGACGAAGCTGTTGCACAATACGACACTTCGGACGAAGCGGCCACGCAATACCTCGGCAAGTTCAAGGACTAAGGACTTTCGGTGAGTGTCAAGTTTCGTGCCGGCCACGTGCCAGGAATCGCCCTTCTGGTCGTCGCAGTAGCGTCTTCGCCGGCTTGACCGCCTGCCAGGTCCTCGACGAACTGAACGCCGGTCGCGGATTCAACCCGGGTGAAAATATCAGCAAACGTAATGAGTGCACCGCAACCAAGAGTGAATTTGGCGGAATCGGTCTCGCTCTGGACCCGGTCCAGGGTCTTCAGGAATTCCGTATAAGTGATCCAAGTACGACTGAGATAAGCATCAACGGCCGGCGGGCGTTGCAAGCACTCACCCTGGCCGGGACATGTTCTATCGCGATCGAGGTTGGGGAGCATTCGCGCGCGATGGTCACTGTCACGATGGCTTCCTCGCACGACGACGCACAGGCTTGTCCCAATGCGACGAACTGGGCTGAGCGGCTCGAACCACTCCTGCCCAAAGTGCCGGGCTGAAACGATTTTCCGTCGCCGAAGCTGAACGACGGATTAGCGGAGTCGTCACTGGTCAAAACCGTGTGGAGCTGAGGGGAATCGAACCCCTGACCTCTGCCTTGCAAAAGCAGCGCTCTACCAATTGAGCTACAGCCCCGGACGCGGGCCCCCAAGCCCGCGGAAGTTCAGTTGTTCGTGCCCGCCTCGGCGGTCTTCGTCGGCGCGCTGCCGTTCGTCGACACGGCGGCCAACGGGCGCTCGGTCGGAGCGGTGGCCTCGCGCCACAGGTCGGCTTCAGCCTTGGCGTCCTTGTTGCGCTTGATGACGAACAGCACCCCACCCGCGACGACTGCGAGCGCCAGCAGCTTCTTCACGTTCAGGCCCCTCTTCGACGGTCCGGCTGACCTCACGATGCTACTGCACCCGCGCGGGGGAGCTTCGCGCGGTGCGGACGGCACCGAATGTAATGCAGGTCACATCAACTTCGACTTCCGATAGTGGCCCCTCGCCACGCCCACTGTCCGCCAGTGAAAGCAGGATGCCATGAACCCCTTCGATGCGGAGGCCTTGCGACGATCCCTCGATGGTGCCGCCCTGACACCCGGGGATCCGGGCTACGACCAGGGCCGACGGGTATGGAACGGCCTCATCGACCGTCACCCGGCGGTCATCGTCCAGCCGGCCGGGCCGCGCGACGTCGCCACGGCGCTCGCGACCGCTCGGGAATCCGGCCTGGAGGTGGCCGTGTGCGGCGGCGGGCACAACGTCGGCGGCGCCGCGGTCGGCGACGACGGCCTGACCATCGACTTGAGCGCGCTGAGCCGGGTCACCGTCGACCCCGGCGCCCGCACCGCGCGCGTCGGCGGCGGTGCGCGCTGGAAGGAGGTCGACGCCGCTACCCAGGTCCATGGTCTGGCGACCCCCGGCGGCACGGTCAGCGACACCGGTGTCGGCGGCCTCACGCTCGGTGGTGGCTTCGGCTGGCTGACCAACCAGCACGGCCTGGCCTGCGACAACCTGCTCTCCGCCGAGGTCGTCCTTCCCTCGGGCGACATCGTGCGGGCATCCGGGACCGAGAACACCGACCTGTTCTGGGCCCTGCGTGGGGGTGGCGGCAACTTCGGTGTGGTCACCGAGTTCGAGTTCCGGCTGCACCCGGTCGGCCCGATCGTCCGGGCCGGCCTTTTCTTCTGGGAGCAGGAACGCGGCGCCGAGGCGCTGAGTTTCATCCAGGGGATCGTCGACATGCTGCCGCGGCGCACCGGTGCGCTCGTCGCCGGGCTGAATGCCCCACCGGCTCCCTTCGTGCCCGAAGAACACCATTTCCGTCCGGGCTACGCGCTCATCGTCGCCGGCTTCGGCTCGGAGTCCGAATTCGCCGAAATAGCCCAGCACGCGCGCGCGGGCCTTGCACCACTGTTCGAGTTCACCACGGAGATGCCGTATGTCGCGCTGCAGCAGTTGCTCGACGAATCCGCACCACCGGGCATCCTCTCCTACGAGAAGAGCTTGTACCTGGAGCAGTTCTCCGATCCGGTCATCACGGCAATCACCGCGGCGATGCCGTTGCGGAGTTCCCCCATGTCGTTCCTGCCCAACATCTGCGCGGGTGGTGCGTTCGCCGAGGTCGACGACGACGCCACGGCGTTCGGCGGGTCTCGCACACCCACGGTGCTGTTCAGCGTGGTCGCGTTGGCGGACGACGCGAACATCCTCGCCCGCGACCGGCAATGGGCCCGGGATCTGTGGGATGCGGTCGCGCCCTATTCGTCGGGCATCGGCGGCTACGTCAATTTCATGACCGACTACGAGGACGACCGCGTGCGCGCCAGTTTCGGTGCCGCGAAATATGAGCGGCTGTCCCGGATCAAGGCGCACTACGACCCGGATAATCTGCTGCACCGCAATCCCAACATCAAGCCCGCACTGACTCGCGCGTGAGTGGTTACCGCTCCGGCCGTCCGGGTAGCCAATCTGTGACGGCAATGGAGGAGGGGCGGACAACGAAGCGAGACGGCAGGCACGTTCCTCGGCAACGACTCCGCTCAGCGAGGCGCGGCAGCGCAACGAGCAGTAACCCACCCTCGAACACGGCCAGGTCAGACGCGGCATGGTTCCCCGTCTGTCCTGGCCGTTCCACGTGGAACCACGATTGACCTTGCCCCGAGGGCAGGCCGCACAGTCTTTCCGCCAGGCACAATGCCTGGTACGAGGAGGGCGAGATGGGGCTGCTCACGATCGGGGCGTTCGCCCGCGCGGCGGGACTGTCGCCGAAGGCGTTGCGTCTCTACGACGGGCTGGGCCTCCTCCGGCCCGCGTCGGTCGATCCGGTTTCGGGATACCGGTGGTACTCACCGGCTCAGCTGGACCGGGCTCGTCTGATCGGCGAGCTCCGCCGCGTCGGGATGCCGCTGGTGCGGATCCAGCGAGTCTGCGGGCTGCCCGGACCCGAGGCGGCAGCGGAGATTTTCGCGTACTGGCGCGAAGTCGAAGCCGACATCGCGGCACGCGGACGCCTCGTCGCCTTCCTCGTCGAGCAACTGTCCGGAAAGGACACTGCCATGACGAGAATGATCCACGCCGCGCGCGCCGACCGTGGTCTGGTGCGTGAGCTCAACCAGGACGCCGCCTACGCGGGACCGCACCTCCTCGCGGTCGCCGATGGGTTCGGACCGCGCGGGCACCAGGCGAGTGTCGCCGCGATCGAGGCGGTCAAGTTGCTGGACTCGACGACCACGGACCCGCTCGGTGTTCTCGCGGAAGCGTTCCGCGCGGCCGGCGCGGCGATCCGCGGCCTCGAGGACGGAGGCACCACCCTGACCGCGATGCTGTGGTCGGAATCCCGGCTCGGTGTCGTGCACGTCGGCGATTCGCGGGCGTACCTGCTGCGCGAGGGCGAGCTGTTCCAGCTCACCGACGACCACGTCGAGGGCACCGCCGTCCCGGCCACGCTGGTCAAAGCGCTGAACCGCAAGCCCGCCGAACCCGATCTGCTGGTGCGTGACACCCAGGACGGCGACCGGTACCTGCTGTGCTCCGACGGGCTCTACACCGCGGTGCCCGCGGGCGAACTGAGTGCCGAGCTACGCGCGGCCGCGACGCCTGCCGATGCCGTCACCACGCTGGTCAACCTCGCCAACCGGCACGGCGGTCCGGACAACATCGCCTGCGTGGTCGCTGATGTCGCGGCCTAGATCCCGCGCACGGCCTGGATGTCGAAGCGCAGCTCGACCGTCGAACCGACCACGACCAGGCCCTTCGCGAGCGTCTGCTGCCAGTTGATGGTGAAGTCCTCGCGGTGCAGCTCGGCCGTGGCGACCGCGCCGAGACGGTCTCCGTTCCACGACCGCAGCCCCAGGTAGGCCGCGTCCAGGCGCACGCCACGGCTCGCGCCACGCAGGTTGAGCGTGCCGTCGATATGCCACCGGTCACCGGCGACGCGCTGGGCACGATCGCTGTAGAAGTGGATCCTCGGGAACCGCTCGACGTCGAGGAAGTCGGGCGAGCGCAGGTGCTCGTCCCGCTTCTCGGCGGCGGTGTCGATGCTGGCCGCGTCGATGACCACGTCGATCGAGGAGTCCTCGGTCCGATCGCCGATCCGGATGCTGCCGTGGAACCGCGTGAACCGGCCGTGGACGCGGGACAGACCGACGTGCCGCGCGACGAACCGGATCGACGTGTGGTCCGGGTCGATCACCCAGCGGCCCGGACCCGGCACGGCGACGCCGGAGTCGGGATACAACACCACGTCACCCAGTGAGGTGTGGTCACCACTTGCGACATCGATCGTGTGGGTGGCATCGCGGTAGCCGCCCTCGCTGATGGTGACCCCATATGTCCCGGTGGCCGCCGTGACGACCGCGAGACCGTAGTCGTCGGACACGGTCCGGGAAACGCGCTGGCTGCGTTTGTGCCGGAGGACCATCTCGACGCCGGCCAGAGGGTTGCCCGCCTGGTCGCGCAGGCGGGCGCTTACCAGACCGGCGCCGGCCGCGAACGTGACCGGTTCACCCTGGCGACCGTCACGACGACGCAGGCTGCGGAACATGGAACGCTCCCATCGGTCGGTGGTCAGTAGGTGACCCTAACCAGCGAAAGCGCGTCTCGTGGCCCGCTCGTTACCAGCGTCACCGTGACGGAGTGTCCCACCCTGCCGAACCGGCCCAGGTTACGGAACTGGCCACAATGTCGCCCAGAATGACGGTAGGCCCCGCTTTCCCTGGTGGGGAGACGGGGCCTGACGTGATGTGGGCCCAGGAGGACTTGAACCTCCGACCTCTTCGTTATCAGCGAAGCGCTCTAACCGCCTGAGCTATGGGCCCTCGAACGGAAAGAAGACTACAACATGCCTTCTACTCTCGTTCCGAGAGGGTCACCTCGAGGCCGCCGGCGAGGTCGGCGGACACGTTGTAGATGAACGCGCTCACCGTGGCCAACGCCGAGAGCAGCACGATGTTGATCGCGCCGAGGATGGCCGCTATGCCGAACACTCGGCCGGCGCTGATGAGCGGCTCGCTCGTCGCGCCGGCGCCTTCGCCGGACACCAGCGACGAGTACGTTCCGTTGAGCTTGTCCCAGACGCCCATCCCGTCGAGCACCGTGTAGAGCACTCCGACGGCCACCAGCCAGACGAAGAACAGCGCGACGCCGAGCACGAGCGACAGCTTCAGCACCGACCACGGGTCGAACCGCTTGATCTGCAGGCTCGCGCGGCGTGGGCCGCGGCCGGGGCGGCGCAGTGCGCTCGGCGCCGAACGTCCCTTGGTCCCGGCACTGGCCACGCTCACCGTTTCCTGTCCCCTCAACCCTGCCAACGCCTCGTCGCGCGCCGCGGGATTACCGAACAGTCCCTGCGCCGCCGACCCGCTGACGACCGGCTCGTCGCCACCATTCGAGTACAGCACAGTTTTCTCGGCCTGGCCTTCCGGCGACCACCCATCGCGGTAACCGCCGCCCACCTGCTCGGTGGTCGTGCCCTGACCGGCGTCGCGGCTCAGCCGCTGCCAGGGCGGCGTGCCCGCGTCACCGTGCTGTTCGGGGTTCTCCGGTGTCGTCACTTAGCTCTCTTCCGAGACGGGTTCGGATCCTCCGTTGCCTTCACCATTACCGACGTCCGAGGGCTCATCGGCGTTGCGTGCCACCGCGAGAAGGGTCGTCCCCTCGCCGAGGTTGATCAGCCGCACGCCCTTCGTCTGCCGGCTCGCCTTCCGCACCTGCTCGGCCGGCGTCCGGATGACTCCGCCGCTGGAGGTGATGGCGTAGAGCTCGTCGTCGGCGTCGACGATGAGCGCCCCCACCAGCCTGCCACGCTTGCGGTCGTGCTGGATGGTGAGCACACCCTTGCCGCCGCGGCCCTGCACCGGGTAGTCCTCGATCGGCGTCCGCTTGGCGTAGCCGCCGTCGGTCGCGACCAGCAGGAACTTGTCCGGCTTGACCACGTTCAACGCCAGCAGCTCGTCGCCGTCGTTGAACCGCATGCCGAGCACACCGGACGTCGGCCGGCCCATCGGGCGCAGCGTCTCGTCCGTGGCGTGGAAGCGGATCGACTGGCCCTCGGCCGACACCAGCAGCAGGTCGTCCTCCGGCCCGGCGAGCACCGCGCCGACCAACTCGTCGCCTTCGCGCAGGTTGATGCCGATCAGACCGCCGGAGCGGTTCGAGTCGAACTCGCTCAGCCGCGTCTTCTTGACCAGGCCCTTCTTCGTGGCCAGCACCAGGTACGGCGCGACCTCGTAGTTCGGGATCTCGATGATCTGCGCGATCGTCTCGTCCGGCTGGAACGCGAGCAGGTTCGCCACGTGCTGGCCGCGCGCCGCCCGGTTCGCCTCGGGCAGCTCGTAGGCCTTTGCGCGGTAGACCCGGCCCTTGTTCGTGAAGAACAGGATCCAGTCGTGCGTCGAGCAGACGAAGAAGTGCTGGACGATGTCGTCCTGCTTGAGCTGCGCACCCTGCACGCCCTTGCCGCCACGGCGTTGCGAGCGGTACAGGTCGGTCTTGGTCCGCTTCGCGTAGCCGGTGCGCGTGATGGTGACCACCACGTCCTCGACCGCGATCAGGTCCTCGACCGACACGTCGCCGTCGAACGGGATGATCTGGGTGCGCCGGTCGTCGCCGAACTTCTCGACGATCTCGGTCAGCTCGTCCTTGACGATCTGGCGCTGACGCTCCGGCTTGTCCAGGATGTCCTGCAGGTCGGCGATCTCCAGCTCGATCTTCGCCAGCTCGTCGACGATCTTCTGACGCTCCAGTGCGGCCAGGCGGCGCAGCTGCATGTCCAGGATCGCGGTGGCCTGGATCTCGTCGATGTCCAGCAGCTCGATCAGGCCGGCGCGCGCCTCGTCGACCGTCGGCGAGCGGCGGATCAGCGCGATGACCTCGTCCAGCTGGTCGAGCGCCTTGACCAGACCGCGCAGGATGTGGGCGCGATCTTCGGCCTTGCGCAGGCGGAACCGGGTCCGCCGGACGATGACCTCGATCTGGTGCTTGACGTAGTGCCGGATGACCTGGTCCAGCCGCAGCGTGCGGGGCACCTGGTCGACCAGGGCCAGCATGTTGACGCCGAAGTTGTACTGCAGCTGGGTGTGCTTGTAGAGGTTGTTGAGCACGACCTTCGCGACCGCGTCGCGCTTGAGCGTGACCACGATCCGCATGCCGCGCCTGCTGTTCGACTCGTCGGCGATGTCGGCGATGCCGGTCAGCTTCCCGTCGCGCACCAGGGTGGCGATGTTCTCCACCAGGTTGTCCGGGTTGACCTGGTAGGGCAGCTCGGTGACGACGAGGGTGGTGCGGCCGCGCGAGTCCTCCTCGACCTCGACCACCGCGCGCATCCGGATGGACCCCCGGCCGGTGCGGTAGGCCTCCTCGATGCCGGAGGTGCCCAGGATGAGGCCCTTGGTCGGGAAGTCCGGGCCCTTGATCCGCTGCATCAGCGCGGCGAGTGTCTCCTCGTCGCCGGCCTCCCAGTTGTCCAGCGCCCACACCACACCCTCGGCGACCTCGCGCAGGTTGTGCGGCGGGATGTTGGTCGCCATGCCGACCGCGATCCCCGACGTGCCGTTGACCAGCAGGTTCGGGATCCGTGCCGGCAGGACGTCCGGCTCCTGCGTGCGACCGTCGTAGTTGTCGGAGAAGTCGACCGTCTCTTCCTCGATGTCCCGCAACATCTCCATGGCGAGCGGGGTGAGGCGCGACTCTGTGTACCGCATGGCCGCGGCGGGGTCGTTGCCCGGTGAACCGAAGTTGCCCTGACCGTCGATCAACGGGTACCGCATCGACCACGGCTGGGCCAGCCGCACGAGAGCGTCGTAGATCGCCGAGTCACCGTGCGGGTGGTAGTTGCCCATCACGTCGCCGACGACGCGCGAGCACTTGTTGTACCCGCGTTCCGGCCGGAACCCCGAGTCGTACATCGAATAGAGGACGCGGCGGTGCACCGGCTTGAGGCCGTCGCGCACGTCCGGCAGCGCGCGCGACACGATCACGCTCATCGCGTAGTCGATGTAGGAGCGCTGCATCTCCTGCTGGATGTCGACCGGCTCGGTGCGGTCGTGTTCCGGCGGCAAGGTTTCCGTCATGGGGTCCTTCTACTGACGAATGGAAAAGTCGGAGGCGGGGCGCGCTACACGTCGAGGAAGCGGACGTCCTTGGCGTTGCGCGTGATGAACGACCGTCGGGCCTCGACGTCCTCGCCCATCAGCACGCTGAACAGCTCGTCCGCCGCGGCGGCGTCGTCGAGCGTGACCTGCAACAGCAGCCGGCGGGACGGGTCCATCGTGGTCTCCCACAGCTCTTCGGCGTTCATCTCGCCGAGACCCTTGTACCGCTGGATCGCGTCGTCCTTCGGCAGCCTCCGCCCGGCTTCGGCGCCGGCGGCGATCAGGCCGTCGCGCTCCTTGTCCGAGTACGCGTACTCCGGCTCCGACCGCGGCCACTTGATCTTGTAGAGCGGCGGCTGCGCGAGGTAGACGTGACCGTGCTCGATCAGCGGCCGCATGAACCGGAACAGCAGGGTCAGCAGGAGGGTGCGGATGTGCTGGCCGTCGACGTCGGCGTCCGCCATCAGCACGATCTTGTGGTAGCGCAGCTTCGAGAGGTCGAAGTCGTCGTGGATACCGGTGCCCAGCGCCGTGATCAGCGACTGGACCTCGTTGTTCTTCAGCACCCGGTCGATCCGGGCCTTCTCCACGTTGATGATCTTGCCACGGATCGGCAGGATCGCCTGGAACCGCGACTCGCGCCCCTCCTTGGCCGACCCGCCCGCAGAGTCACCCTCCACGATGTAGAGCTCGCACTCCTCCGGGTTCCGCGACTGGCAGTCCTTGAGCTTGCCGGGCAGACCGCCGATCTCCAGCGCGCCCTTACGGCGGACCAGGTCGCGGGCCCGGCGCGCGGCCATCCGCGCCTGCGCGCTGGACAGCGCCTTGTTGATGACGGTCTTGGCTTCGGTGGGGTTGCGCTCGAACCAGTCGGACAGCCACTCGTTCGTCTTGGACTGGACGAACGACTTGGCCTCGCTGTTGCCCAGCTTCGTCTTGGTCTGGCCCTCGAACTGGGGCTCGGCCAGCTTGATCGAGATGATCGCGGTCAGGCCCTCGCGGACGTCGTCGCCGGAGAGGTTCTCGTCCTTGTCCTTGAGGAGTTTCTTGTCCCGCGCGTAGGCGTTGACCACCCGGGTCAGCGCGGCGCGGAAGCCCTCCTCGTGGGTCCCACCCTCATGGGTGTTGATGGTGTTGGCGAAGGTGTGCACCGACGGCGTGAACGAGTTGTTCCACTGCATCGCGACCTCGACCTCGAGGCCGTCGCCCTTGGCGTCGAAGCAGATGATGCTCGGGTGGATCGGGTCCTTCGAGCCGTTGATGTGCTTGACGAAGTCCTCGAGCCCGCCGGGGTAGTGGTAGACGCGCTCCTTGACCCGGGCCTGCTTGCCCTCGGCGTCGGCCTCGCTCGCCTCCTCGGTGACGCGCTCGTCGCGCAGGGTGATGCTCAGGCCCTTGTTCAGGAAGGCCATCTCCTGCAGCCGACGTGACACCGTCTCGGTGCTGTAGACGGTGGTCTCGAAGATGTCCGGGTCGGCCCAGAAGGTGGTGCAGGTTCCGGTGCCCTCGGCGGTGCCGGCCTCCTGCAGGGGGCCGGGCTCGGAGTGGTCGTAGTGCTGGCGCCACTTCTTCCCGTCGCGGGAGACCTCGACGTCGAGCGCCTTGGACAGTGCGTTCACCACGGAGACGCCGACGCCGTGCAGGCCGCCGGACACCGCGTAGCTCTCGCTGTCGAACTTGCCACCGGCGTGGAGCACGGTGTGCACGATCTCCAGCGTCGACTTCTTGTGGACCGGGTGCTCCTCCACCGGTATGCCGCGCCCGTCGTCGACGACGCGGACACCGCCGTCGGCGAGGAGGGTCACCTCGACCTTGGTGGCGTAGCCGGCCATCGCCTCGTCGACGGAGTTGTCCACGACCTCCCAGATCAGGTGGTGCAGACCGCGCTCACCCGTGGAGCCGATGTACATACCCGGTCGCTTGCGGACCGCCTCGAGACCCTCGAGCACCGTGATGGAGGACGCGTTGTAGTCGTTCTGCTGAGCTGCCACGGGCCTGCTTTCTCCTCAGTCTTGCCCAAGGGACTCCCCCAGTCGCTTCTATTCTACTTGCCCAGCTTCGCTGACATGCGGCAAGGACACCCCTGATTTCGTCACAGAGGCCCGAACGCGAGCGAGGACGGGTCCGACGCTATCCGGCGGGTGTCAAGCCCCGATATGACGCGCTCAGTCACCCATAGGTGTCGCGTGGCCCACGACCGGGGACGTGCCGCGCACCCTTCCGCCAGCTCGGCGCGGTCGGACCGTGGATCCGCATCCGCTTGACCACGCCATGACCGACACCGGCCGCGATCTTCGCGATGAGCTGGCCCTGCAGCAACCGGAGTTGCGTGGCCCACGCCGTCGAGCTGGCCCGGACGGACAGCTCCCCGTCCTTGAGCGCGACCGGCTGCGCATGTTCGGCGACGTCCTCGCCCACCAGGCGGGCCCACTCGCCGAACACGCGGCTGCTGGTCACGCGCTCCTGCCAGCCCCGGTCGGAAACCAGCCGGTTGACCAGACGACCCAGTGGCTGCGGGTCGCGGGCGTCCGCACCCGGTCCGGACCAGCGGCGACGGCGCGGGTTCTGGCCGCCGAGCTCAAGCCTCTTGCGGCCGGGCTCGGTGCCCCGGGCATCGGCCTTGGCGCGCGCCGCGGCCAAGGCCGAGCGGACGAGATCACGTCCCGTGACGTTCCCGTCCGGCCCAGCCGGGGCATCACCGTCCGTGCTTGAACCACTCTTTTGGGGAGTACTGCCTGGTTCGGCGTGTTCCGAAGATCGCTCGTTCGGCGGCTTGGTCACGCGCGGCGATAACGCGTTCACCGTGTTATCCACACTATCCACAGGTTTGTCCCCAGATCGGTGGGTAACTGGTGTGGCGCCGGTCACTGACTGTGGCTCATCAGGCACGTTGCACCTCCCCGTCGGCGACGGTGAACCGGGTCCCCGCCAGTTCCCCGGGCACGTCCTCGTCCACCGCCGCGGTGACCAGCACCTGTTCGGCACCGGCGGCCACCTCGGCCAGCCGCGACCGGCGACGCCGGTCCAGTTCCGCGAAGACGTCGTCGAGCAGGAGCACCGGTTCGCCCGCTTCCTGCCGCAGCAGCTCGTAGGACGCCAGTCGCAGCGCGAGCGCGAACGACCAGGATTCCCCGTGGCTCGCATAACCCTTCGCGGGGGCCTCCCCGAGGATGATCTCCAGCTCGTCGCGGTGCGGCCCGACCAGGCTGATCCCCCGTTCCAGCTCTTGCTGCCGCACCTGCGCCATCGCCTCGACGAGGATACCGCTCAGCACCTCCGGTTCGGCGCGTTTCCCATCCGGAACCCCGTATCCCTCCGGCAACGCCGCCCCCAGACTCGACCGGTAGGAGATCGTCGCCGGCCGCGAGTCGGGCGCCACCCCGGCATATGCCGAGGTCGTGTGCGGTCCGAGGTCGGCGATCAGGTCGAGTCGCGCGGCGAGCAGCTGCGCGCCGGCCACCGAGAGGTGGTTGTCCCACACTTCGAGAGTGGACAGCGCATACGGGTCGTCGCGTGCGCTCCCCCTCTTTTTGCCCGCCGTCTTCAACAGCGCGTTGCGCTGCTTGAGGATCCGCTCGTAGTCGGCGCGCACCCCCGCGTACCGGGGCGCGCGCTGCACCAGCAGCTCGTCCATGAACCGGCGGCGCTCACCGGGGTCGCCGCGCACGAGCGCCAGATCCTCCGGGGAGAACAGCACCGTCCGCAGGATCCCCAGGATGTCGCGCGGCTTGCCGACCGCGCCGCGGTTGACCCGGGCACGGTTGGCCCGGCCGGGGTTGATCTCCAGCTCCATGGTCAGCTCGCGGTCGTCGTTGACCACGGCCGCGCGGACGAGCGCACGCTCACATCCGTGCCGCACCAGCGGAGCATCGGTCGCCACCCGGTGCGACGACAGGGTCGCGAGGTAGCCGATGGCCTCGAGCAGGTTGGTCTTCCCGCGACCGTTCTGGCCGACGAGCACCGTCGGGCCCGGGGTGAGCGGCAGGTCGGCGTGCTCCCACGACCGGAAGTCGGTGACCTGCAGATGCCTGAGATACATAAGGCCTCGCGCCTTTTCGACATTGCGCGACCGGCACATTGTCGAAAAAGTGCCCCTACTCGCCGACCTTCTTCACGGCGTGCCCACCGAACTGGTTGCGCAGCGCGGCGACCGCCCGCATCGCGGAGGAGTCCTTCTGCCGCGAGGAGAACCGCGCGAACAGCGCGGCCGAGATGACCGGCGCCGGCACCGCGTGGTTGATGGCCTCCTCCAGGGTCCACCGGCCCTCGCCGGAGTCCTCGACGTAACCCTCCAGGTCGTCCAGCTCCGGATCCTCGTCCAGCGCGCGCACGAGCAGGTCGAGCAGCCAGGACCGGACGACGGTGCCGCGCTGCCAGCCCTTGATCACAGCCGGCACGTCCTCGACGACCTTGGCTGCCTCGAGCAGTTCGAAGCCCTCGGCGTAGGCCTGCATCAGGCCGTACTCGATGCCGTTGTGGACCATCTTCGCGTAGTGGCCGGCGCCGACCGAGCCCGCGTGCGAGAAGCCCTCCTGCCGCGGACCGTCCGGGCGTAGCGCGTCGAAGATCGGCATGGCGCGCTCGACGTGCGCGGCGTCGCCGCCGACCATCAGGCCGTAGCCGTTCTCCTTGCCCCACACCCCGCCGGACACGCCGCAGTCGAGGTAGCCGATCCCCTTCGTGGCGAGCACTTCGGCGTTGCGCTTGTCGTCGGTGAACCGGGAGTTCCCGCCGTCGATTACCAGATCGCCCTCACTGAGCAGCTCGCCCAGTTCGTCGACGGTCTGCCGGGTCGGCCCGCCGGCCGGGACCATCACCCACAACGTGCGCGGCGCGTCCAGTTTGGACACCAGGTCGGCGAGCGAGGTCGAGTCCGAGACCGCAAGGTTTCGGTCGTAGCCGACCACTTCGTGCCCGGCCGCGCGCAGTCGCTCGCGCATGTTGAAGCCCATCCGGCCGAGGCCGACCAGTCCCAGTGCAACCATGGAACTCCCCTTCGTGCTCTTCTCCGTCGCGGTCAGCCGGGTAGGCGGACCGGCATCAGTAGGTAGAGATAGCCAGGAACGACCTGGCCCTGTTCGTCGGCCGGCTTGATCAAAGCCGGACGGTTCGGGGTGGTGAAGGTCAACTCGGCCCGGTCGTGGTGCAGCGCGCCCAGACCGTCGACGAGGTAGCCGGGGTTGAACGCGATCGTGACCGGCTCGCCTTCGTACTCAACCGGCAGCTCCTCTTCGGCGCTGCCCTCGTCGTCGCCGCCGGCCGACAGGCGCAGCGAGTTGTCACCGAACTCCAGCCGGACCTGGGTACCCCGCTCCGCCACCAGCGACACACGTTTGATCGCCTCCGACAGCGTGGACACCTCGATCACCGCGCGGGAGGAGTGCTGGTTCGGAAGGAGTTGCCGGTATGGCGGGAACTCGGCGTCGAGGAGCCGGGTGGTCGTGTAGCGGCCGTTGCCGGCCAGGCCGAGCAGACCCTCGCCGCTGGCGAGCCCGACCGAGACCTTGTTCCCGGCGGTGCCGAGCGACTTGGCCGCCTCGGCGAGGGTGCGCGCCGGGACCAGCACGGCGGCGTCGGCCAGCCCTTCGGCCGGCTCCCACGCGAACTCGCGCATCGCCAGGCGGAAGCGGTCGGTGGCCACGAGGGTGAGCGAGTTGCCGGAGATCTCCAGCCGCATGCCGGTGAGCATCGGCAGGGTGTCGTCCTTGCCGGCCGCGACGGCGACCTGGGTGACGGCCTGACCGAACGCCTCGCCGGCGACCTCACCGGCGAATGTCGGCTGAGCCGGCAGCTGCGGGTAGTCCTCGACGGGCATTGTCGGCAGGCTGAACCGGGCGCTGCCACAGGTGATGGAGGCGCGGGAGCCGTCCACCGAGATCTCGACCGGCTGGGCCGGGAGCGCCTTGGTGATGTCGGCGAGTAGCCGTCCGGACACCAGCAGGCGTCCACCGTCGGCGATCGTCGCCGGGACACCCACCGTCGCCGAGACCTCGTAGTCGAACCCGGAGACGGTGAGCGCGTCGGTGGAGCCGTCCGATCCGGCGTCGAGCAGCACACCGCCCAGGACCGGGACCGGTGGCCTCGAGGGCAGGCTGCGTGCCACCCACGCGACGGCGTCCGCGAGCCCGTCGCGCTCGACGCGGATCTTCATGTGCCCATCCTTTCGACAGCCGAGCCCCTCATCGCGGCCCGAGAAGATCGACAAACGTGCCTGGGCAGGGCGTGAGCAACGCGCTGACCAGGGATCTCGCAGTGTGGTGTGGCCCGGTGCCGATGTCGCCAACGACGTGCGGGGCTGGGTGTGGATACCCACGTTAGAACGTGAGCGGCACCGGCGTCACTCGGGGCACGCCATCGATTTGTCGACAAGACGATCTCGTCCGGAGCTCTGTCCCCATGTCCACAGCCCCCTGTTTTCCCTCGGAGAGATTTCTTGAGAAGAACTAAGGGCAGTGACAGTAATAGGGGCTGTGGATTCTGGGGACTACTGCCGTCGTCGCAGGTCCGCTCGCGCGGCGTGGTGTGGATAGCTGTGGAGCAACACCGGTGGACAGATTCGGGCATCCGTGGACAACTTCGGGGCGTCCCCAAATGATCCACAGTTGTCCCCGGCTGTCCACAGATCTGTCCCCAGTTGTGGGGTCGTTCGTCCCCACGGCCGCGCACAGACGCGGACGCTGCAGAACCCACCGGGTGAGTGACCGCGGTCGCGCGGATCGATGCGTTGTCGTTACTGGGATCACAGATTCCGTGCTGCAGCGCGTCCCGCCGCGGCTGCACTTGCTGTCAGACAAGCGATTCCGGCCCACGCGTTGAGCGGCAGTCGTTCGCCGAGGACCACCGCGCCGGCGAAGGCCGCCACCGCAGCCTCGAGGCTTTCGAGTACCGCCACGGTGCCCGCCCGAATCCTCCGCAGCGCAGCCAGATCGAGCGAATACGGCACGACGGCGGACAGCACGGCGACGCCGAATCCGGGCAGCAGCAAGGAACGGCGGCACACCGCGGTGGTCGCCCCGAAGGGCAGGGCGAGCACGGCGGCGACCGTCACGGCGAGCGCCGGCATCGATCCATCCGCGACACTCGCTCCGACTTTCCGGCTCATCACCTGGCATCCGGCCATCGGTGCGCGGAGAGCAGTGCGAGCGCGACACCCGCCGTGCGGACACGACCGTGACCGCGGGCGGACCGAGCAACTGCAGCGCGCTCGCGACGCCCGTCGGCAGGACCCGCAGCGCGGGGTAGACCAGGTTCATCCCGTCGCGACCGCAGTGACGGCCGGTGGATGGCGAGCAGCAGGAGCGCGCCCAACCGGGGGGCGCAGCGCGACGACCGCGCCGGGGCCGGCCTGGGTGAAGAGCTGCTTGCCGAACGCCTGCCCGACCTGGACGCTCACGACGCTGCCGAGCACGAGGAGAACCGGTGTTGCCCGCATGTCCCCGAGTCTTGACGCGGGCACGCGAAGATCCATCGAGACTTCGTGCACGCGACTCTTTAGCCTCGACTACATGATTGACCTCCGACGGCTCCAGGTCCTGCGCCTGCTCGCCGTGCGGCGCAGGCGCTCCACCTGACGCCGTCGGCCGTCTCGCGCAGCTCCGGCTGTTCGGCAAGGAGGTCGGCGTCGCGCTGTTGCCGCGGTGATCCTGCTCGGCCACCCGGATTCGCTGTTCGCGCAATGGGAACGGGCCAGTGACGACCCGACCGCGGACGATTAGAGCGCGAACGTCTGCCTGTGCGGGGACTCGAGCACGCGCGCCGCGCGGCTGACCCCGGCGGTCGCCCGGCTCCGGCGAGAAACCCGCGGCTGACGACGCGCGTAATAGAAGAGGAGAGCGCGGACTGCTACGAACTGCTGCTCGCCGAGGAGGCCGACGTCGCCGTCGTGCTACCGACGCCGCAGGGGCCCCCGGTCGACGATCCCCGCTTCACGCAGTGGCCGCTCCTCGACGACCCGCAGGATCTCCTTGTCCCGTCAGGACATCCGCTGACGCGGCAGGACGCGGTCGAACTCGTGGACGTCGCGCGCGAACCTTGGATAGTGAAGCCGCGCAACAACGACACCTACGCCCTCCTCCAGGTCGCTTGCGCGGCCGCGGGGTTCACGCCGCGCATCGCGCACGAGGCGAAGGGGTGGTTGGCGGTGTCCGCGCTCGTCGCCGCCGGCCTCGGAGTCTGCCTCGTGCCGAGGCTCGCCCCGCTGCCGCCGCAGCACGAGGTCGTCCGGATTTCCTTGCAACCCGCGTCCGTCCCGCCGGATGTCGGGTGCGTGCGCCGGGGCGGCGAGGAGCAGTGGCCGATCGCGCGAGCGGTCGCGGCGGTCGAAGCGGTGTGCGCGGAGCGGGCTACTGACGGGCGCGATGTTTGATGCGCGCCGTGAGCTCCTGGACCTGGTCGTAGATCCGCCGGCGCTCGGCCATCTCCTTGCGGATCTTCTTGTCCGCATGCATGACCGTCGTGTGGTCGCGGCCGCCGAACGTCTGCCCGATCTTCGGCAGCGACATGTCCGTCAGCTCACGACACAGGTACATCGCGATCTGCCGCGCCGTGGCAAGCGCTTTCGTCTTGCCGGGGCCGCACAGATCGTCGACCGTCACGTCGAAGAACTCGGCCGTTGTCGCCATGATCGTCGGCGCGCTGATCTCCGGGGCCTGTGAGTCCGGGATCAGGTCGCGCAGCACGATTTCGGCGAGGCCGACGTCCACCGGCTGCTGGTTCAGCGAGGCGAACGCCGTGACGCGGATGAGTGCGCCCTCGAGCTCGCGGATGTTCGCCTCGACCCGCGAGGCGATGAACTCGAGCACGTCGCCCGGCACGGCCAGCCGGTCCTGCGCCGCCTTCTTCCGGAGGATCGCGATGCGCGTCTCCAGTTCCGGCGGCTGGATGTCGGTGATCAGGCCCCACTCGAACCGCGTGCGCAGCCGGTCCTCCAGGGTCTCCAGCCGTTTCGGCGGGCGGTCCGAGGACACCACGATCTGCTTGTTCGAATTGTGCAGCGTGTTGAAGGTGTGGAAGAACTCCTCCTGAGTCCCTTCCTTGCCTTCGAGGAACTGGATGTCGTCGACGAGCAGGATGTCGATGTCCCGGTAGCGCCGCTGGAACGCCACCTTCCGGTCGTCGCGCAGCGAGTTGATGAAGTCGTTGGTGAACTCTTCGGTCGAGACGTAGCGCACGCGCATGCCCGGGAAGAGCCGCTGGGCGTAGTGGCCGACCGCGTGCAGCAGGTGCGTCTTCCCCAGACCCGACTCGCCCCAGATGAACAGCGGGTTGTACGCGCGGGAGGGCGCCTCGGCGACGGCGAACGCGGCCGCGTGCGCGAAGCGGTTGGACGCGCCGATGACGAACGTGTCGAAGGTGTACTTCTCGTTGAGCCGCGTCTTCGACGTCTCCGGCTGGGCCGGGGCGGTGTAGGGCTGGCCGGCGCTCGGCTGGCCGGAGAACATCGGCCAGATCTCGTGCGCGGCGGCCAGGGCCTCGCCTTCTTCGTCGACTTCCTCGTCGCCGTCGTCCTCGGGGAGGACGGGTTCCGGCTGTTGGGATCGCACCCGGCGCAGCGGGGGCAGCATGCCGTCGTCGAGCGGCGGCATCTTCGGGGGCATGACCGGGACCTCGGCGGGTGCGGCGGGCGCCGCTTCTACCCGGGTGGGTGACGGGTAGGGCGCCGGAGGAGGCGGACCGACCTCGGCGGTGTCGACTTTCACCGCGAGGGAGACGGGGCGGCCGAGGCGACGCGAGAGCGCGTGCGTGATCGGGTCACGCAGGGCGCGCTCGATCGCTTCCTTGGCGAAATCACTCGGAGCGGCGAGCAACGCCGTGCCGTCGAGCAGGCCGATCGGGCGGGTGACTCGCATCCAGGCCCGCTGCTGCGGCGACAGCGTGCCGTCCGACAGTTCCCGGACCACCTGGTCCCAGACCACACCCAGATTCAACTGGTGCTCGGACACCGACGTCGTCCCCTCCCCTCGTCACCCGCACACGTTCCCCACCGAACTCCGAAACCACCCGGACAGGGTGGTTCGCGCACTCTGTCGAGCGGCGCTTCGCGGCTCCCCGGTCACCGCGCGCAGCAGCTATCCACAGAGTTGTCCACAGCTGTGCACTAATGTACGGCGCCCCGCAGCCACTTCACCTGCGGGTGCGAACCTACGCCAGCCAGAGCCTCCACACCTTCCGACGGCGGCGACGAGCACCCTTCGAACGGGTGACTCAAGAGGAAACACGCTAACAAAGCTTCGCGTCGTCCCACAAGACACCGTGTCAGCAAGGATTCCATGCCTCACGCCGCGTCGCCACTCGGTACCCACCAGTTGATCTGGGGGGCGGTTGCCGGCCTCCGTCGGGGGGTGCGTACTCTCGATAGGTCTCCCGCGCGCGACGGGTTTGTTCGTATGCGCGCAATTCGAGACGACCCCGAGCTGATCGGCGGCTCCAGCGTGGCCGCCGAGTATGTCGAGACCAGGAGTTAGCAGTGAGCAAGGGTAAGCGCACCTTCCAGCCGAACAACCGTCGACGCGCCCGGACCCACGGGTTCCGGCTGCGGATGCGTACCCGTGCCGGTCGCGCCATCCTCTCGGCCCGCCGTCGCAAGGGCCGCGAGAAGCTGTCCGCCTGATCGCGCCGCGTCGAGGCGCGACGTGCTGCCCCGTGCCGCCCGGTTGCGGCGCAGTGAGGACTTCCGCGAGGTCATGCGCAGGGGTACTCGGGCAGGCCGGCGCCGCCTCGTGGTGCATGCGGTCCAGTCCACCGACCCGTCCGCGGGAACGCCGCGGGCGGGTTTTGTGGTGAGCAAAGCCGTCGGCAACTCGGTGGTCCGCCACCGCGTGACCCGGCGCCTGCGCCACCTCGTCATGAGCCGCCTTGGAACCGTGCCGCCCGGCAGTTCGTTGGTCGTTCGGGCCCTGCCGCCTGCGGCCACCGCGTCCAGTGCCGAACTCGGTGCCGATCTGGACGCGGCGCTGACACGGCTGAGCCTTCTCCCGGGCCGCCCGTCCGACGGTCCGGATCGACCCCGGCCCGAGACGGCCGCGGACACGAGGGGCCACGCCGGTGAATGACGTCACCACTGAGAGCGGTGCACCGCAGAAGGTCGAGCGCCCTGGGCCGGTCGCCCGGGTCCTGCTGCTCCCGCTGCGGTTCTACCGGCGGTTCATCTCGCCCTACCTCCCGCCCAGCTGCCGCTTCTACCCCAGCTGCAGCACGTATGCGGTCGAGGCCCTGACCCGTTTCGGCGCCGCAAAGGGCAGCTATCTCGCCCTCCGCCGGCTGCTGCGCTGCGGCCCGTGGACGATGCCCGGCCGCGACCCGGTGCCTGAGGTGTTCTCGTGGCGCCACCAGAGACCTGGTTTGTCAACCGAGGAGTAGCTACGTGCTCGACTTCATCTACTACCCCGTGTCCTTCATCTTGTGGTGTTGGCACAAGGTCTTCGGGTTCGTCTTCGGGGCCGACAACGCGATCACCTGGATCCTGGCGATCATCTTCCTGACGTTCACGGTCCGCGGCATCATGTTCAAGCCGTTCGTGAACCAGGTCCGGTCGATGAAGAAGATGCAGGAGTTCGCGCCGGAACTGAAGAAGATCCAGAAGAAGTATGCGAACGACCGTCAGCGCCAGGCGGCGGAGATGCAGAAGCTCCAGAAGGAGCACGGCGTCAACCCGCTGGGCAGCTGCCTGCCGATGCTGCTGCAGATCCCGGTGTTCATCGGCCTGAACTGGGTGCTGCGGGCGTTCTCGATCAACCCGAACCCCGGTCAGCAGAAGACCGAGAACTACTTCTTCGACCAGGCCGGCGTCGACTCGTATAACAACGCCAAGCTGTTCGGCGTCAACATCGGTGACGCCATCCACAACTCCACGATGCTCGGCGGCCACGGTGGCGGCTGGCACTGGAACGTGGCGCCGGTGGCGATCCCGCTGATGATCCTGGCGTCGATCCTGACCCACCTCACGGCGCGGCACTCGGCACAGCGGCAGAACCTGAACCCCGAGTCGGTCACGTCGCAGACCCAGATGATGCAGCGGCTGACGATGTACATCTTCCCGCTGGGTGTTCTCGTGTTCGGCGCGTTCTTCCCGATCGGCCTGCTCTTCTACTGGCTCGCGAACAACGGCTGGACCTTGATGCAGCAGCGCCTGGTCTACACGCGCATCGACAAGGAAGAGGCGGAGAAGAAGGCCGAGGCGGCGGAGAAGCGCAATGCGCTCGCCCCGCGCCCAGGTGCGAAGCCGAAGCCGGGTCAGAAGCCGGCCCAGTCGCAGAAGAAACCCACGGAGGACACCGCGGCCGCGGACGGCAAGCCGGAGGGGCAGAACAACACGGGCTCGAAGGCCGGCTCACCGCACCGCTTCCCGCAGCAGGGACAACGCCCGCAGAACGGCGCCACGCAGAAGCGTAAGAAACCGTCGCAGGGCAGCAAGAACTCAGGACCGAAGGGCTCGGGGCAGAAGCGCCGCTGAGCGCTGGAGCCCGGTGAAAGGAGATGACGATGGCGGAGACGGTCGAAGCGATCGACGCCGACGACGAGGCGGCGGCTGCGGAGGAGGCGGGCTCCTCCGGCGAGGACTTGCTGGTTCGCGAGGGTGACATCGCCGGCGACTACCTCGAGCGGTTGCTGGACCTGCTCGATTACGACGGGGACATCGACCTCGACGTGGAAAGTGGCCGGGCAATCGTGAGCATCGACGGCGGTGAAGATCTGGAGAAGCTGGTCGGTGGGCGCGGGCAGGTTCTCGAGGCGCTGCAGGAGCTGACCCGGCTCGCGGTGCAGCAGGAGACCGGCACCCGGAGCAGGCTGATGCTCGACATCGCGGGCTGGCGTGCGGGTCGTCGTGCGGAGCTGACCGAGCTGGGCCGGACGACGGCCGAGACGGTGAAGGCGACCGGCGAGAAGGTCCGGCTTCAGCCGATGAGCCCGTTCGAGCGCAAGGTCGTCCATGACGCCGTGGCGTCGGTGGGTGGCGTGAGGAGCGAGAGCGAGGGTGAGGAACCCAAGCGGCGCGTGGTCGTGATGCTGGACGCGTAGGGTTCGGCGGATTGAGGCGGTCCACCTCGGTGGGCCGCCTTTTTCTTTGTCCGCAGAGCGGGAGGCTTCTCCGTTTCACGTGAAACGGTCCACAGTTGTGGTCCGCCTCCCCGGGATGATGTTCCGGTCATGGAGAATCAAGAGCGTTGGTCGTTTCACGTGAAACCCGGATGTGGGGTGGCGAGTGGTGCGGGTGCCCGAGGTGGCGGGGCGAGTGTTTGGTGACGGTCTCGAGCGGGCTGTGGAGTTCGCCGAGATGCTCGAGCGGTACGGGGTCGAGCGCGGGCTGATCGGGCCTCGGGAGGTCGAGCGGCTGTGGGATCGACACCTCCTCAACTCCGCCGTCATCGGTGAGCGGATCGAGCCGGGCGTGCGGGTCATCGACGTAGGCTCCGGGGCCGGCTTCCCCGGGGTGCCGCTGGCGATCGCGCGGCCGGATCTGGATCTCGTTCTCGTCGAGCCGATGGCGCGACGCGCCGACTGGTTGAACGAGGTTGCCGAGACCCTCAAACTGGACGTCACTGTCATGCGTGGCCGAGCGGAGGAGACGGCGCTGCGCGGGCGCGTGGGCGCCGCCGATGTGGTCACCTCGCGAGCGGTGGCTCCCCTCGCGCGACTGGCGGGCTGGTGCCTCCCCCTCGCCCGCGAGGGTGGCATGATGCTCGCAGTCAAGGGAGCTAGTGCGCGGGACGAAGTTGCCCGGGATGCGACGGCGGTTGCCCGCGTCGGTGGGGGCGCTCCGACGGTCTCCGAGTGCGGTGTAGGTGTGCTCGAAACCCCGACGACGGTGGTGCGGGTGGAGCGCGTGCGCGCTCAGCGAAGTTCCAGTCGTCCGCGGCGTGCGGGATGACAAGATGGCGTACTGGATGGCTTGTGGAGGCCAGATCAGCATGAACCGACCCATGTTCCACGTGAAACCAGCAGTGTCGATTGCGGAAAGGTGGCTCGGCCGGTGACCCCGCCTGCGTCAGACTGGACCCCCATTGCCGAAGAGGCCTTGCGTGCCGCCCGCGTGCTGCACCCGGAGCCCAACTCTCTCCCCCGGCCCGACTACCGCCGCGTCCTCACCGTCGCCAACCAGAAGGGCGGCGTCGGCAAGACGACCAGCGCAGTGAACCTCGCAGCGGCCCTCGCCGTGCACGGCCTCAAGACCCTCGTCATCGACCTCGACCCCCAGGGCAACGCCAGCACCGCGCTCAACGTGGACCACCGCTCCGGCACCCCGTCCATCTACGACGTGCTCCTCGGCGACCTCCCCCTCGGTGAGGCGATGGCCGTCAGCGAGCAGTCGTCGAACCTGTTCTGCGTCCCCGCCACGATCGACCTCGCCGGCGCCGAGATCGAGCTCGTCGAGATGCCGTCTCGCGAGTCGCGGCTCAAGGAGGCGCTCGCCGGAGACGTGGTCGCCGAGCTCGGCATGGACTATGTCTTCATCGACTGCCCGCCGTCGCTCGGCCTCCTCACGGTCAACGCCATGGTCGCCGCCCGCGAGGTCCTGATTCCGATCCAGTGTGAGTACTACGCACTCGAGGGGCTCGGCCAGCTGCTGAGCAACATCGATCTGGTGCAGAAGCACCTCAACCCGAGCCTAACTGTCTCGACGATCCTGCTCACCATGTACGACGGTCGCACCAAGCTGGCCGACCAGGTGACCGCCGAGGTGCGCGAACACTTCGGTGACGTCGTCCTCAAGACCGTCATCCCCCGCAACGTGAAGGTGTCCGAGGCGCCCAGCTACGGCCAGACGGTGCTGGCGTACGACCCGGGCTCGCGGGGTGCGATGAGTTACGTCGACGCCGCACGTGAGCTGGCCGAGCGCGGCCGCGGTAACGGATCGAGGAGGGGCACGTTATGACCGAGCGCAGGGGTGGACTGGGGCGCGGCCTCGCCGCGCTGATTCCGACCGGCCCGCCGGCGGGCGAGAACCCCCCACCGGCGCGGTCGGAGAAGCCGTCGCGGAACGGTGACAAGGACTGGTTCGCCGCCAACAGCGAGGTCGTCCCGAGCGGTGAGGTGTCCGGTGCCGTCTACCGCGAGATCCCGACGAGCGCGGTCAAGCCGAACCCGAAGCAGCCGCGGCAGGTCTTCGACGAGGACGCGCTCGCCGAGTTGGAGCACTCGATCCGCGAGTTCGGCCTCATGCAGCCGATCGTGGTCCGCGAGCTCGGTGGCGGTGAATACGAGCTCGTCATGGGCGAGCGCCGGCTGCGCGCCTCCCAGCGGGCCGAGCTGGAGAACATCCCGGCCATCGTCCGGCAGACCGCCGACGAGGCGATGCTGCGGGACGCCCTGCTCGAAAACATCCACCGGGTCCAGCTGAACCCGCTTGAAGAGGCGGCCGCCTACCAGCAGCTGCTCGATGAGTTCGAGGTGACGCACGAGGAGCTTGCCTCGCGCATCGGCCGGAGCCGGCCCGTCATCACGAACACCATTCGCCTGCTCAAGCTCCCGCTCCCCGTGCAGCGCCGCGTCGCGGCCGGGGTTCTCTCGGCCGGGCACGCTCGCGCGCTGCTCTCGCTCGAGGACGCCGACGCCCAGGAAGAACTGGCGACGCGGATCGTCGCGGAGGGGTTGTCGGTTCGGGCCACCGAGGAGGCGGTGACGCTCAAGAAGAGCGAGGCGCCGGCGAAGCCGAAGCCCGCTCCCCGCAAGGCGATGCAGGCGCCCGGCCTCCAGGATCTGGCCAACCGGCTGTCCGACACCTTCGACACTCGGGTCAAGGTCGATCTCGGCCGCCGCAAGGGACGCATCGTGGTCGAGTTCGGATCGATCGACGACCTCGAGCGGATCGTGTCGATCATGGACCCGAATCGGGCAAATCAGGCGCCCAATACCGATGAGGAATGACACCGGGGTGTTTCGTCACGGTGATGATTTGATCTGACTACTCTGAGGGTCACCTCCCATGCGCGGGAAGTGGCCCTCAGTGGGTTCGGGGTCTCAGGCGGACCGGCGGATCGCTCGCGCGACGAGGTCGGCGAACACCGCACCCAGCGAAGCGCCGGCGGTCTCGATCGCCATCGGCACCGTCGAGGTTTCGGTGAGGCCCGGCGAGGAGTTCACCTCGAGGAACTGGACCGTGCCGTCGGCGGTCACGATCGCGTCGGTCCGCGAGATGTCCCGTAGGCCGAGTAGCCGGTGCGCGGCCACGGCCAACTCCCCGACCGCCTTCGCGGTTTCTTCCGGCAACCGCGCCGGGGCGAAGAAGTCGGTCAGCCCGGCGGTGTAGCGCGCGGTGTAGTCGTAGACACCGCTCTCCGGCACGATCTCGACGGCGGGCAGCGCCTCCGGTTCACCGTCCCGCTCCACCACCGCCACTGCCACCTCGACACCCTCGACCAGCCGCTCGGCCAGCACCGTGTCGCCGTAGGCGAAGCACCCGACCATCGCGGCCGGCAGCTCGAACGCGTCGCGGACGACCTGCGCACCGAGCGCCGACCCGCCCTGGTCCGGCTTGAGGATCAACGGCAGGCCCAGGTGGTCGACGATCGCGTCGAGCACACCCTGCGCGCCCAGCTCCCGGAACGTGCTGTGCGGCAGCACGACCCAGTCCGGGGTCGCGAACCCGGCGGCCGCCAGCAGCGCCTTCGCGATCGGCTTGTCCCACGCCCGGCGGCAGCCGTGCGAGCTGGTGCCCACGTACGGCACCCGGAGCATCTCCAGAACGGCCTGCACCGACCCGTTCTCACCCTGGCCCCCGTGCAGCGCGACGACGGCCGCGTCGGGTCGCTGCGATCGCAACCGGTCGAGCAGGCCCGCGTCGGTGTCCCACTCCTCGACGGTCAGTCCCTGCTCCCGCAGCGCGGCGGACAGCCTGCGGCCGGACCGCAGCGAGACGTCGCGCTCATGCGAAAGCCCGCCCGCGAGAACGGCGACGGTCGGCATAACCACGCCGGCACTCTCCTCAATCAACAGTCTAATGTGGACCCAACAGTGCGGCGATCAGGCCGTGTCCGGCGATGGCGTCTCCGAACCCGGGATCGCTCGCATGTGGACGTTACCGAAGGTGCGCATCAGGTCCATTTCGGACTCGAGCACCGCGGCCAGGCGCCGCACGCCTTCCTTGATCCGCTCCGGCGTCGGGTAGCAGTAGGACAGCCGCACCTGTCTGCTGCCGAAACCGTCGGCGTAGAAGCCGGTCCCGGAGGCGTAGGCCACCCGCGCGGTGACGGCGCGGGGCAACATCGCCTTGGTGTCGACGCCCTCGGGCACCGTCACCCAGACGTAGAAACCGCCGTCCGGGTTCGTCCAGCTACAGCCGACCGGAAGGTGCTGCTCGAGAGCGGACAGCATCGCGTCCCGCCGCTCCCGGTAGTTCTCGCGGAAGGTCTTGATCTGGCCCTTCCAGTCGTGCGTGGCGAGGTACCGGGACACGATCATCTGGTTGAAGGTCGGCGGGCACAGTGTGGCCGATTCCGCGGCCAGCACCAGCTTCTCCCGCACCGCGTGCGGCGCCAGGACCCAGCCGACCCGCAGGCCCGAGGCGAACGTCTTGGAGAACGAGCCCAGGTAAACCACGTTGTCCGGGTCCAGCGAGCGCAGGGCCGGGTAGGTCTGGCCGTCGAAGCCGAGCAGCCCGTACGGGTTGTCCTCGACCACGAGCACGCCGTGCGCGCGGCAGATGGCGAGGATCTCGGCCCGCCGCTCGACCGCCAGGGTCACCCCGGCCGGGTTGTGGAAGTTCGGGATCGTGTACAGGAACTTGACCCGCTGACCGGCGCGGTCGGCGGCCGCGAGAGCCTCACGCAGCGCCTCGGGCACGAGCCCCGCCTCGTCCATCACGACGTGCACAACCTTGGCCTGGTAGGCGGCGAACGAGCCCAGCGCGCCGACGTAGGAGGGGCCCTCGGCCAGCACGATGTCGCCGGGATCGCAGAACAGCCGGGTGACCATGTCCAGGCCCATCTGCGAGCCGACGGTGACCACGACGTCGTCGGAATGCGCGGCGATGCCCTCCATCGCCATCACTTCGCAGATCTGTTCCCGCAGGACGGGCACGCCCTGCGCGGAGCCGTACTGCAGCGCGACCAGGCCGTCCTCGGCGATGATCTCCGCGACCTGGGAGGACAGCGTGTCCAGCGGAAGCGCGGCGAGGTTCGGCATCCCACCGGCGAGCGAAACCACCTCGGGCCGGCTGGCGACCGCGAAGAGAGCTCGGATCTCCGACGCCGTCATGCCGGCCGTGCGGGCGGCGTAACGGGCGAGGTGGGGATCGAGGTCGCGGCGGCCGGTGTGCTCGGGTGGATTCGCAGTCATCGCACTTCGCTTGCTGTTGAATGGTCAGTTCGTCGAGTGTAACCACTCGTCCTTGTGATATTCCCGGCCTTTCGGCGTGGGTCACAGGCGCCTATCCTCGGATGCGGCCGAGCAGGCAGTGGCGGTCTGCCACGCCCTGACTCACCTCAGGCCGGCCGCAACGAATCCGGGGAGGGGATCAGGTGTCGCGTCGAGTCGTGGGCGTCACCCTCGACAACCTGGAACACCTGCCCAAGGACTGCCGCCGGTGCGTGTACTGGGAGCTCGCACCGCATGTGCGCGCGCAGGCGGAGGAGTTCGGCCAGACCGAGGTCGAGAAGGAGGCCTGGGTCTCCTCGGTGCTGCTGGAGTGGGGCTCCTGCGGCCGCATCATCTACAGCGACTCGCTGCCCGTCGGGTTCGTGCTTTACGCGCCGCCCAATGTGGTGCCGCGCTCGCTCGCATTCCCCACGTCCCCGCCGAGCGCGGACGCCGTGCTGCTGACGAGCTTCCAGGTGCTTCCGGAGTTCCGTGGTGGCGGTCTGGGCCGGACGCTCGTGCAGTCCGTCGCCAAGGACATGACCCGGCGTGGTGTGCGCGCCATCGAGGCGTTCGGTGACGCGAGCCCGGACGATGCCGACAACGAACTGCTGGGGCACACCTGCGTCGTCCCCGCCGATTTCCTCACCGCCGTCGGGTTCAAGACCGTGCGACCCCACCCGAAGTGGCCCAGGCTCCGCCTGGAGCTGCGTTCGGCGCTGTCCTGGAAGGAAGACGTCGAAGCGGCCCTCGAACGGCTCCTGGGCCAGGTGAGCATCACTACGGCCGAGCCCACTGTGGCGCGCGCCTAGGCCGAGTTATCCACAGAAACCGTCCACAAGGCAGGGGTTGTCCACAGCTTCCTGTGGATGACTGCTGTGGACGGGTGGCTATTCGGCCTTGGCCAGCTCGTGCGCGAGCACGTCGGCGAAGGTGAACGTGCCGGTGGGCTGGTCGCCCTCGCCGAGCAGGTACAGCCGCTTGACCGCGATCAGGATGCCCTCGGCGATGATGTCGCGGAACGCCGGCTTGGACAGCTTCGCGCGGTCTCCCGGGTTGCTCAGGTACCCGATCTCCATTCGCACCGCGGGGCACCGCGTGAGGCGCAGGATCTCCCAGGTCTTGGCGTGCGTCCGGCAGTCCAGCAGACCGGTGCGCGCGGCCACCTCGCGCTGCAGGTAGCCGGCCAGCAGCTCACCCACCGTCGAGGTGGTGCCCAGGCCGTTGCCGAAGTGGAACGACGCGACACCCTGCGCGTGCGGCGAGGCGTTGCGGTCGCAGTGCAGCGACAGGAACAGGTCGGCGCCCGCGTTGTTGGCGAACGCGGCCCGCTCGGCTTCCACCGGGCCGGTGTCCGGGCCGCGCGAGATCAGGGCCTCCATGCCGGTGGCCTTCATCCGGCCCTCCAGCCGGCGCGCCAGGTCCCACACGATGTCGGACTCGCGCAGGCCGCCGATTTCGACACCGGTGTCGGCGCCGCCGTGACCGGGATCGATGACGATGCGCTTGCCGCGCAGCCGCGGGCCGGCCTGACGGACCTGTTCCTGCTCACGCAGCAGGACCGGGCGGCCACCGCGGGCACGGGGCGAGAGCTGGCGCAGGGCACGAACCGTCGCCGGTCCGCAGATGCCGTCGATGACCAGGCCGTAGTCGCGCTGGAAGCTGCGCAGCGCCTGCTCGGTCTTCGCGCCGAACATGCCGTCCGGACGGCCCGCGTCGTAGCCCAGCTCGGTGAGCCGGTCCTGCAGCGCGAACACGTCGTCGCCGTGCACCGGCGAGGAGATCAGGTACGCCAGTGGGCGGCTGCCGAGGTGGAACGTCGCGCCCCGCAGCACGTGGTAGGTGGCCGTCCCGACGACGCCGTCGGTGAGCAGGCCACGCCGCTGCTGGAAACCGCGAACGGCCCGTTCGACCTCGTGGTCGAACAGGTTGCCGGCGTCCGGCCGGAGCAGGCCGATCGAGGCCAGCATCGACCTGATGTCAGCGACGTCGTCGCCGACGTCACCGCGGCGGAGCACCCGCATGCACTCCTCGCTCTTTCCCTTGGGCATCGATCAAAAAACCGATGCGGCACAAACAGTATCGGGCTGGTCTCGGGTACCCATTCTGCCCTGAGGACTCTCCGTGACCGCGTAGGGCCGGTCGGTGCGTCTTCCCCATGGGCGACATGGAAAAACCCGGGGGCCGTCCAGAGAAGACGTTTACCCCCGGGTCGAGGTTGCCTGACTCAGGCGAGTACGTCGGACAGATCCGAGAGCAGCGCGGCCTTCGGCTTGGCGCCCACGATCTGCTTCACCGGCTTGCCGCCCTGGAACAAGATCAGCGTCGGAATCGACATGACCTGGTAGTCGCGGGCGGTGCCCGGGTTCTCGTCGATGTCGAGCTTGGCGATGGTCAGCTTCTCCTTGTGCTCGGCGGCGATCTCCTCGAGCACGGGGGCGACCATCTTGCACGGCCCGCACCAGGTCGCCCAGAAGTCGACCAGGACCGGCTTGTCGCTGGTCAGGACGTCATCGGCGAAGGACTGATCGGTCACCTTGACGGTGTCGGACATTTCATCTCCCTTGTCGGTACGGGCGTTGCGGTCTGGTCAGTTCGCGGAGCCGTAGCCGCCGCCCACCAGTTCGGGCGCGACCTCGGCGTGCTCGGTGCCGGCGTGCTCGGCCAGCCAGCGTTCGGCGTCGATGGCCGCGGAGCAGCCGGAGCCGGCGGCGGTGATGGCCTGCCGGTAGGTGTGGTCGACCAGGTCACCGGCCGCGAACACACCGGAGAGGTTGGTGTAGGAGGTGCGGCCCTTGGTCAGGACGTATCCCTCCGCGTCCAGCTCGACCTGGCCCTTGACCAGCTCGCTGCGCGGGTCGTGGCCGATCGCGACGAAGAACCCGGTGACGTCGAGCACCGACTCGTCGCCGGTGACGGTGTCCGCCAGCTTCAGGCCGGACACGGTGGTATCCCCCAGCACCTCGACGACCTGCTTGTTCAACGCCCACCGGATCTTCTCGTTGGCGCGAGCGCGCTCGAGCATGATCTTGGAGGCGCGGAACTCCTCGCGCCGGTGCACGATCGTGACCGAGCGGGCGAACTTGGTGAGGAAGGTGGCCTCCTCCATCGCCGAGTCGCCGCCACCGAGCACCGCGATGTCCTGATCGCGGAAGAAGAAGCCGTCACAGGTCGCACACGCCGAGACACCGCGGCCGAGCAGCTCCTGCTCACCGGGCACGTTGAGGTACCGAGCCGCCGAACCCATGGCGAGGACGACGGCCCTGGCCGCGTAGCGCGTGCCGTGGGCGGTGACGTACTTGACGTCGCCCTCCAGCTCGAGCTTCTCCACGTCCTCGGCCCGCAGGTCCGCGCCGAAACGCTCGGCCTGCTTGCGCATCTCCTCCATCAGGTCCGGGCCCTGGATGCCGTCCCGGAAGCCCGGGTAGTTCTCGACCTCGGTGGTGGTCATCAGCGCGCCGCCGAACTGGGAACCCTCGAACACGAGCGGTTCGAGCTGGGCACGCGCGGCGTACACCGCGGCCGTGTACCCGGCCGGACCCGACCCCACGATGATGAGGTTCCGAACGTTTTCCGCTGCCACCCGTAGACCTCCGCTCGTCGTGACCTGCGTACCACGGTCAACACGATCGTAAGGTCAGCTGTTCCCGGGGTGACACGCGTCGCCCGTATCGCGGAATGCGGCTACCCGATCACCCTGTCCAGCAGCACTCCGGCGTCGCCGGGCCCGCAGGTCGGGGCGAACGCGACCAGCCGGAACTTCGCCAGCTGGCCCGTGGTGAGCAAGGTCAGCACGGCCGGTTGCCCGTCGATGGTGCCCGGCCGGACCCCGATCGGCTTGGCGGTGCCCGCGAAGCCCGCCGCGCTCAGGCATGCCTGCACAGCGTCGGCGTTGCCGAGCGGACCGTAGTCGAACACGCCGTTGATCTGGCCGACCGCGGTCGCGGTCTGGTCGCTGCGCAGGTTCAGCGCCGGCTGCTGGGGCGCGCTCTGGGTGGGTGGTGCGGCCACCGTGCCACCCGGGGAGGGTGACGTGCCGCTCGGGATGGCGATCGCGACGGCGGCCACCGCTGCGGCGGCCACGGCCACCACGCCGCTGATCCAGCCGATGCGCTTGTTGCGCCGGCGACGGGCCGCGTCCAGGCTCATCACCGGCGCCACGCCGGGCTGGTTCGGGAACGCCCGGCGGGCCTCCTCGGCGATCGCGGCGTCCAGGCGGGCCGCGACGTGCGCGGGCATCGGCGGGACGTCCGCGCTCAGGTCCGCCAGGTCGGCGGTGGTCGCCTCCAGGGCCTCGATGATCGCGCGCGCTTCGGGATCGGCCTGCACCCGCGGCCACAGCCGCGCGGTCTCGTCGGTGTCCAGGACGCCGGCGTGCAGGTCGGCGAGCAGATCGACAGACCAGGGCGGGCCGGCGGCCTCGATCCCCCGACTCTCGTCCGTCATCGTCCCTCCCTCTCGCGCTGTGCCCCAGACCGGCCGCCGCGCTCGCGTTTGCTTTCGGAAGCTGGGACGTTCGCTATTGCATCCGGGTTCCGGAGGTGACCGAGAACTTTCGCCAGTTTGGCGCGTCCACGGGCACATCGGCTCTTCACCGTGCCCTCGGCGATGCCGAGCATGCGCGCGGTCTCGCTCACCGAATAGCCCTCGACGTCGACCAGCACGATGGGCATCCGCTGATCCTCCGGCAGCTGCGCCAGAGCCTCTTTGATGACCAGCCGGGTCTCCCGGTCGGCCATGGAGTCGCGCGGCGTCGCCGGCTCGTTCACCCCGGCCTCGGGCAGTGGCACCGTCGGACGGGCCTGCCTGCGCCGGACCCTGTCCAGGCACGCGTTCACCACGATCCGGTGCAGCCAGGTCGTGACCTGGGATTCCGCTCGGAAGTTCGCGGCTGCGCGGAAGGCGGAGATGAAGGCGTCCTGGAGGGCGTCGGCGGCTTCTTCGGGGTCGCGCAGGGTGCGCAACGCGACCGCCCACATGCGGTCCCGATGCCGCCGCACCAGTTCGCTGAACGCGTGCGGATCACCCGATGCGTGCGCCGCGAGGAGGTCGGCGTCCGTTGGTGCGGCTGCGGTCACCCGCAGCACCCTACTGGGCGGGCAGGAAGGTCAATTCGCCGATCTGTGACTGGAAGCCGCGGTCCGTGTCACTCAGCTGAGTGATCCAGATGATCACGTATTGGGCCTGCTGGGGCTGCGGAAGGGTGATGTCGGTGGTCGGCCCGTTCAGCGTCGCCGTGCCGATCACGCGGGTGGCGGCCAGGTCCGGGTTGCGCGAGTCGGACACCCGCACCTCGATCGACGTCCCGGGGCTGTTCGCGGCGACCGTGATCTTCGCCAGGTTGATCGGACGGTCGAAGCTCGCGAGCAGGCCGACGCCCTGCTTGATGGTCGGGAACTGCTGCCGGTACTGGTCGGTGCGCCAGATCGTCCCGGGGTCGCCGTCCACGGTGTTGCGGGCGCGGCTGGTGTTGTCGCCGTTGCCGTCCGGGTTGTAGACCGTGACGCTCTCCGGCGCCACCGCGGCACCGATCTGTGCCTGTCCGCCGGTGGACGGGGGCGGTGGCGGCGCCGGGTTGACCGGCGCCGGCGCCGACGCCGTGGGGGTCGGGTTGGCCACGTTGATCGGCGGGCCGCCCGCGCCGGGGTCGTCCTGGAAGAAGCTGATCGCCAGCATGCCGAGCCAGGCGAGGATGGCGACCGCGGCGACGACCAGCACCGTGACCCCGAGCGCCAGCTTGCGGCGCCGCGCCCGGTCCTTGACCGGCTTCTTGGTGGTCCAGATCGTGCCGTCGCCGTCGGCCTCCATCTGGGCCTTGATCAGCTGGGTCCGCTCCTCGGCCTCGGCGGCCATCTCCAGCGCGCGCACGATCGCCGCGCTGGTGCGGATGCCGCCCGGGCCGCCGTCCTCGACGGTGCGGACCGCCAGCGACGACAACTCCTGCGGCACCGACGGCTGCAGCGAGCGCGGCGGCACGAGCTGTCCGTTCGGGGCGTGCGGCGCCGCCGGGATCGCGGCCGGCCCGCCCGGCAGCGGCCAGCGGCCGGTGAGCAGCAGGTACAGGATCCCGCCGATGGCCTTCACGTCCTCGCGCAGCGTGGCGTCCGGCAGCGGGCCGGGGAACGCGAGCCGCAGCGAGCCCTCGGTGGTCAGCCGCAGGCGCTGCGGGTGGTCCAGGCCGAGCACGAGACCGGAGTGGTGCGCACGCTCGACCGCCTCGGCGAGCCGCTGGACCATCCGGGCGGCGGCGAGTGGCTGGACCGGCCGGTCGGCGACCAGGTCGATCAGGTCGGTGCCCTTGGTCCACTCGGTCACGACCACGCCCAGCAGGCCCTCACCGGAGGTGATGCCGTTGCCGAGGGTGAGCACGTCGAGCACCCGGGCGACCGCTTCGTGGTTGAACTTGGCGGCGTGCGTGGCGCGTTCGAGGGTCTTGCGGGCCTGGCGAGCCGCTTCGGCGTCCGCCGGATCGCCGACGAGCAGCGTCAGCGCGACGTCACGCCGCAACTGGCCGTCCCGCGCACGCCACAGGTGGGCGCCCGCCCGCTCGTCGATCCCGAACTGGGCGAGCAACCTGTACCGGCCGTCACCGACGACGCTGCCCGGCGCCAGGGAGCCGCCCCGTGCGCGGACACCCGTCCGGGCCGGACCGGGCTGCTCGCTCCGCTTCTCGTTCACCCCACGCTCTCTTTCCCGCTCCTCGAGGTCGAGGGTACGTGAACACGGTGGGTGAGTCGGAGTTATCGATGCGTCGTTCGTTACCCGCGCTTGATCAAACGGGTGATTCTCTTCGTCGCCGGGCTGAGCTCGTCGACCTTGAGCAACGCCAGCACACCGAACGACACGCCCAGGCCCACGATGCCCTGCACCACCAGCTTGATCCACGCGGTCAGCCGCGGGCCGAACTCCGGGACGAGCCCGCCGACCAGGACGGCGGCCACCACGCCGAGCACGCTCGCCACGAGGGTGAACAGGATGACGCCGAGCACGCGCTTGCTGCGCAGGTTGCCCAGGCTCACCCACAACCAGACCTGGCCCATGATCGCGCCGATCACGAACGTCAGCGAGTTCACCATCATCGCGCCGAGCACGATGTTCTGGTCGGTCAACAGCACCGGGCACAGGTACAGCAGCGGGATCTTGACCAGGGTCATCACGACCATGATCAGCGTCGGGGTGCGGGCGTCCTTCATCGCGTAGAACACCCGCAGCTGCAGCATGACCAGCGCGTACGGCAGCAGGCCGAACGCCGAGATCGCCAGCGCCTCGCCGAGCCGGGACGCCTCGGCGGTCGAGTTCTGCCCGCCACTGAACAGCGCGACACCGACCGACGTGCCGATGACCGACATCACCGCGGCGATCGGTACCAGCATCACGGTCGAGATCCGCGAGGCGTAGGACAGGTCCGCGACCACCTTGCGGGTGTCGCCGTCGGCCGCGTTGCGGGACAGCCGCGGCATGATCGCGGTCAGCAGCGACACGCCGATGACGCCGTAGGGCAGCTGGAACAGCAGCCAGGCGTTCGAGTAGATCGTGACCCCGCCCGGGTCGCCGCTGGTCAGGACCCGGGTGTTGACGGTGAAGCCGATCTGGCTGACGGCGACGTAGCCGAGGATCCACAGCGCGAGGCCACCGAACTCCTTCATGCGCCGGTCGATGCCCCAGCGCCAGCGGAACCGGAACCCGCTGCGCAGCAGCGGCGGCACCAGGATGATCGCCTGGACGACGATGCCCATGGTCACGCCGATGCCCAGCAACAGGAGTTTCGGCTCGGTCATGTTGACCGGGTTCAGCGTGATCTCGCCCGGGGTGAGCATGAACACGGCCAGCGTGAAGATGACCACCAGGTTGTTCACGACCGGCGCCCAGGCGGGCGGGCCGAAGATCTGCCTGGCGTTGAGGATCGCCGAGAGCAGGGCGAACAGGCCGTAGAAGAGGATCTCGGGCAGCAGCAGCCGGGCGAACGCGGTGGTCAGCTCGGAGCTGGCCTTGCCCGGCTCGCCGTCCAGGTACAGCGAGGTCAGCCAGGGGGCCGCGGTGACCGCGACCACCGTGCCGATCAGCAGCAGCACGAACCCGACGGTCAGCATGCGTTGCGTGTAGGCGGTGCCGCCGTCCTGGTCGTCCTGCGACCGGACCAGCAGCGGCACCACGACACTGCTCAGCACGCCGCCCAGCAGCAGCTCGAAGACGATGTTGGGCAACGTGTTGGCGATGTTGAACGAGTCGTTGACCACGCCGGTGCCCACTGCCCAGACCAGCATGATCTTCCAGAGGAACCCGGTGATCCGGCTGATCAGGGAGGCGATCGCGATCCGGCTGCTGGACTTCGCGAGCGACGGCGCGGCCGGCTTCTCCGGCACCACGACCGGCGCGTGGAACCCGGTGGCGTCGAGCCCCGGCCCCTCGCCGAACGCCGTCGACGGCGAGGCCGAGACCCGCGGCATCATCCGCGTCGCGAGTGCGTCGTAGGGCCGCAGCACGTCCGGGTCGGCCACCGGCCAGCGGCTGCTGCCCTGCACGCCGCTGATCCGCGGGATCAGCATCGTGGCTTCCGGGTCGTTCGGCGGTAGCGGGGGCGCCCCGAACGGCATGCTGTCCTGGTGGCGCTGCCGCTCCTGCCGCCATGGCCGTACGGGCTGCTGGCCGGGCGGGACCTGGCGGCCCGTCGGCGGCAGCCGCTGATCCGGCGGCGGCTGGTGGCGCGTGGGCGGCGGCAGGGCCTCCGGCGGCAGCTGCCCCTGCTGGCGGTTCACCTGCCGCGATCGTGGCCTGCCGTTGGCCGCCGGCGGGATGCGGCGAGGCTGGTCCTGCCGAGGGCGCTCCGGCGGCGGACGCCGTGCTACGCGGTCGGCGGGACGCTCGGGTGGCCACCCCGGGTCTCTGTCCAACGCGTGCCCAATCCTCGCCGGTCCGGTTCTGGCACCCCAGAGTAGTCGGTCAGGCCTTCCGGGCCCGGACGCGGCGATGGATCTGCCGGGCGGAGAGCAGGACGAGAGCCGCCGCGCCGGCGATCGTGAGAACCAGCGTGACCACGCCGTATTCGTTGGACCGCAGCTCGAACCGCGCCGGATGACCCAGCGGCGTGCCGCCGGGAGTGGTCAGCGAGACCGTCACGTTGAAGACGCCGGCGCGCTGCGCCTCGGCCGGGATCCGCTCGCTGCCCCCGAGTCCCGCCGGGATCAGGCGGTCCGGCACCTGCTCGACGCGGAGGCCCGGGTTGTTGCTCAGCTGGATCCGCACCGCGATCTGCACGGGCAGCCGGTTGTTGAACGACACCGGCAGCGGCGCGGACCCCGACGCCATCGAGATCGGCACGGACGGGGTGTCGACGGTGACGCGGCCGAGCAGGGCGTCCAGCTCGGTGCGGGCGTCGGCCGCGGAGGTCTCCGCGGCACCGTGCTGTGGGCGCCAGGCGGCCGAGGTGCTGCGCACCAGCGCGAACCGGAGCGGTTCGAGCAGCTCGGCCGGTTCCACCTGCGCCGCCGGGTCGATCTGCATGGCACCCTGCAGATCGGTCATCGTGGTCTCGATCGAGGTCATCTCGTCGGTGACCGACGCCGGGGTCGCGGTCGCGAGGTCCTCCGCGGTGTAGCTCATCCTGGCGCTGCCGGAGCTCGTGGTGGCCAGCAGCGCGGGCAGCGGTTGCGGCGCCAGCATGCGCCGTTCGACGAAGTCGCCGACGTTGCGCAGGAACCCGGTCAGTTCGTCCTGCGTCGCCGTCCACCGGCGGGGCGGTGCGACCAGCACCGGACGGGCCGCGGTACCGGACAGGCCGCCGCGGTAGGCGAGCGCGGCCAGGCCGTTCTGGGTGGTGATGTCCGGGTCGTCCACCGGGGTCGCGGAGGCCGGCTCGGCGCCGCCGGTCGCGCCGGCCAGGCCGGTCAGGACCAGCGAATCAGCCTGCTGGGCGCGCAACGAGGTGCCATCGAGGGTGACCGCGCCGGACGACTGGCCGCTGGTGGACGACTCGACCGGATCCGTGATCAGGGCGCGGACACCGGCCCGGCTCAACGCGGTCAACGTGCTCTGGTCCAGTGCGCCATCGGCCCACAGCACGCCGTTCGCCGGTGTGACACCGAGGAGTTCCTGCACGCGTGCGCCGGTGTCCAGCGCGAACGGCATCAGGTCGCCGCCGCGGACCTTGGTCAGCGCGGTGAGATCGGCGTCGGCGTAGGGCAGCTGGATCACGCACTGCCCGGCGACCAGATCGCGCAGCGACTGCAGCCACGCCTTCGCGGCGTCGGTACCGGTGCCGGCGACGGTGCCGGTCGCGGTGCGGACCTGGTAGCCGCGGGACATCGCATCGACCGTGTCGAGCAGGTCCGGATCGATCGCGTAGCACAGCGAACGGGTCAGCTGCGGATCGTCGCGGACCGAACTCGCCGACTCGACGAGTCCGAACAGGCGGCCGCCGGGGCGCAGCTCGCCCGCCAGGACGTCGTCGGACAGGACCGCCGTGCCGCCCAGCGGCGCGGCCACGATCCGCGGCCGCGTGTCGGCGATCGGCCACAGCATCGTGAACTGCGCCGGCGGCGTGTTCTGCGCCGGCACGCTTCGGCCGGGCGCGGACAGCACGGGCAGCAGCATGCTCAGCGACGCCAGCCGGGCCGCGCCGCCGTAGTCCGGAGTGCCGTTGACGTTGACCAGCAACGGATACAGCCCGGCGCTGTTCACACGCAGGTTGCCGCGCGTGCCGTCCAGCCGGACGGTGACGCTGAGCTGGGCGGTCTGGCCCGGCTCCACAGTGGACGGTTCGAGGGCGACGAAGTCGGTGCTCGACGCGGCGGCCGCGGCCGCGCCGCTCATCGCGGTGCGGATCTGGCGCTCACTGGTGAGCCGCTCGCCCAGTTCGAGGCGGACCTGCAGGTCGCTGATCCGCCGGTCGCCGACGTTGGTCACGGTGCCGGTGACGTTGAGCGTCACCGAGTTGGTGGTGATCACGCGCGGGTTGAGCTGCGAGATCTGCAGCCGCAGACGGCTGGGAGCGTCGGTCTGGGCACTCGCCGTGACCGGGACGAAGATCGCGAGGAGGAACGCGACCAACCCGATGGCGGCGAACCGCTTCACTCCGACGCTCCTTCTGTCGCTCGCGTGTCGCCCAACAGCTCCCTGGCCTTGCGCACGAGGGACCGCTCGTCGGTGTAGGCGAGCCGGGTCTCCAGGTCGGCGACCGGCACCCAGGCCACCTCGGTGACCTCCGAGTCCTCGTCGGACAGCTCGCCGCCGGTGGCTTCCAGCAGAAAATGATGCACCGTCTTGTGCACCCGCCGTCGCTCGGCCACGAACCAGTAGTCGATGGTGCCGAGCGGCCGCAGCACTTCCGCGGAGATGCCCGTCTCCTCCTTCACCTCGCGCACCGCAGTCTGCTCAATCGTCTCGCCGTCCTCGATGTGCCCCTTCGGCAGGGACCACAGCAGCTTGCCGTGGCGGTCGAGCCGTCCGATCAGCACGGCGTTCTCCCTGGCGGGGTCGATCACCAGGCCGCCGGCGGAGGTCTCCACGGAGGTCGTCATCTTCCGGCTGCGGCGGCGGCGTGACCGGCGTCGCGGCTTACCCCCGCCGGAACGACCGGCCGATCCAGACATGCTGCGATGCTAGTGCGTGACGGCCCCAGGCGGCCGCTACTGCGTAGTTGACTGTTCACTCCTGGTCGATGGGTAGGCTGGTTGCTCGTGTCTGTCATGGTTGAGTGGACTGAGTCCACCTCGGAGGCGGTTCGATCCCGGTGAACGAACTGACCGCGAAGCGGAACGCGGTGACCGAGCTGATGCGGATCTCGCCCCTCGCCGACGAACTGGCCGGGCTGTTCGCGCAGGCCGGGCACCGGTTGTACCTGGTGGGTGGCAGCGTGCGGGACGCGCTGCTCGGCCGTCTGTCCGCCGACCTCGACTTCACCACCGATGCCCGCCCGGACGAGATCCTGAAGGTCGTCCGGGGCTGGGCCGACGGGGTGTGGGAGGCGGGCATCGCCTTCGGCACCGTCGGTGTCACCAAACGCGGGTCGACGCTGGAGATCACCACGTTCCGCGCGGACGTCTACGACCGCGTCAGCCGCAACCCGGACGTCACGTTCGGCGACACGATCGAGGGTGACCTCAAACGCCGCGACTTCACGGTCAACGCGATGGCGATCGACTTGTCGACCAAACAGTTCATCGACCCGTACAACGGGCTGGAGGCGCTGGGGCACAAGCTGCTCGACACCCCGGCCACGCCCGAGGAGTCCTTCGCCGACGATCCGCTGCGCATGCTGCGGGCCGCGCGGTTCGCTGCCCAGCTCGGTTTCGAACCGGCGCCGCGCGTGGTCGCGGCGATGACCGCGATGGCGGACGAGATCGAGCGCATCACCGCCGAACGGGTGCAGACCGAGCTGTCCAAGCTGCTGCTCGGCGCGTTCCCGCGGCGCGGGCTGGAGCTGATGGTGGACACCGGCCTCGCCGAGCGCATGCTGCCCGAGGTGCCCGGGATGCGGCTGGCCATCGACGAGCACCACCAGCACAAGGACGTCTACCAGCACTCGCTGACCGTGCTGGAGCAGGCGATCGCGCTGGAACGGCGGGACGACCCGGATGCCGCGCCGGACCTCGTGCTCCGGCTGGCCGCCCTGCTGCACGACATCGGCAAGCCGGCCACCCGCCGGTTCGAGCCGGGCGGCGGCGTGAGCTTCCACCACCACGAGGTCGTCGGCGCGAAGATGGTCCGCAAGCGTTTGCGCGCGCTGAAGTACCCGAAGCAGATCGTGGAGGACGTCGGCCAGCTCGTGTTCCTCCACCTGCGGTTTCACGGCTACGGCAAGGGCGAGTGGACCGACTCGGCCGTGCGCCGGTATGTGACCGATGCGGGTGAGCTGCTGCCGCGCCTGCACAAGCTGGTGCGGGCCGACTGCACGACCCGGAACAGGCGCAAGGCGGCCGCGCTGCAACGGACCTACGACGAGCTCGAGCAGCGGATCGAGCGCATCCAGGCCGACGAGGACCTCGCCAAGGTGCGGCCCGACCTGGACGGCAATGAGATCATGGAGATCCTCGGCCTGCCGCCCGGTCCGATGGTCGGCAAGGCCTGGAAGCACCTGAAGGAGCTGCGCCTGGACCGCGGCCCGCTCGACCACGACGAGGCGATCGCGGAGCTGCGCCGCTGGGCCGAGGAGAACGGGCTGTAACTTCCGGGCTGGTCCGGACGACCGGGAGGTCGTGATGTCCCCACCGCGTGCGGCGAGCTACCTGGGCACCCTGCTGCGGCGGGGTGCGCCCGCGATGGCCGGTGTGACCGGCGGGCTGGACGACGAGGTCGCGGATCCGGCGCCCGGCTCACCAGTGCGGCGCATGCGGCGGATGGCGGGCCCGGTCGAGCTGGCGGCACCGGACAACCTGCTGGTCCGTGCCACCCGGTACGTCGCGATGGTGCCGTTGGCCTACCGGATCCTCGCCGTGACCGGGGCGCTGGCGGCGTTCCTGGCCGGCGGCCACGGTGGCGTAGTCCCGGTGGTGGCAGTCGCGGTCTGCTTGGTCGCGTGGAACGGGTACGGGTTGCGGTGGCTGTTCCGGTCGGCCCCGTTCCACACCCACGGTGCCGTGCGGCTGCTGGTACTCGACGTCGCTTTCACGGTCGCAGCCAACCTGGTGGTGGCCGCGACCGTCCCACCGCAGGCGTTCCCGACGGCGATGGAGGTGCCCGGCAAGCAGCTGCTCGGCGGGGTCGCGCTGCTCACGCTCGCACTGGGCGTGTTCTACGGGCTCGGGCTGTTGCTGCTGAGCATCCCGCTGGCCGGAGTCGCGTGGTGGCTCGGCACCGGCGTGTTCAACGTGAAACAAGCCTTCGCCGGGCTGGCGACGATCCTGGGCGTGCTGGTCACCGCGACCGGCGCGCTGGTGCTGCTCGGCCTGGGCACGCGACTGGCGCTGGCGTACGGCATCCGGCACGGGCGTGAGGCGGAACGGGCGCGGCAGCACCGGATCCTGCACGACACCGTGCTGCAGACGCTGGAGACGATCGCGCTGCCCGGTTCCGGCAGCAGCGAACACCAGCTCAGCGAGATGCGCCGGCTGGCCCGCGCACAGGCGATAGACGTGCGTCAGACCATCGAAGGGGCGGAAGGAAGCGGTCCACTCGGCGAGAAGCTCGCCGCGCTGGCCGCCGAAATGGCCCGCGACGGCCTGCGCGCGCAGCTCGTCATGGCCGAGCTGGACGCCGACACCCTGACCGAGGTCCGGCAGGTCGCGATCCGGGACGCCGCTCGCGAGGCACTGCGGAACACGCTGAAGCATTCGGGGACCGACCGGGTGGTCGTGCGAGCCGAGGAACGCGACGGCGGGGTGGCGGTCGTCATCCGCGACCACGGCGCCGGCTTCAACGAGGCGGACCGCCCACCGGGCTTCGGTATCAGCGAGTCGATCACGGCCCGGCTGGCGGAAGCGGGCGGCCAGGCGCGCGTGGAGTCCAGCCCGGGCGGCGGGACTCGCGTGACGCTCTGGATGCCGCGATGATTACCGGGGTATCGCGCGGCACGGTGCGTTCGCGCGGAAAGGGGCCGATTCCGGGTGGATAACTTGCCACGGATGACCGAGGAACAGAACGAAACCCGGAGGCTCGCCATCGAAGCTCTGGAGATCGCCCGCGCAGCTCGTGACGATGCCGCCGCCGCCAGAGTGCTGGCAACCGGGGCGTCCAAGGATGCCGGCGAGATGAAGGCACAGCTGCAGGCGCACACGAAGGTGCTGAACGCCCTGCGCGAGACGCAGCTCGAGCAGGGGTCCCGCCTGGATCGAGTTGAGGGCCGGCTGGACCGAGTTGAGGGCCGGCTGGACCGGCTGGAGACCGAGGTCCAGAACGGCTTCACCATGGTGGCGAGCGGCATGGCCCGCATCACCGAGCTGATCGAGAGTCGCGAACCCTAAAGCCGCTCGAGCGATCCGGCGGCCACGTGTTGCCCGACGGGGTGGGACAAGAAGTACGCCACCGCCCCGCCGGGCATCGCTCCCCAAGGCTGGGTCACGCCGGTCAGCACGCGCACCGGTCGCGCCACCCGGTACAGCGTCCGCGGCGCCTCCCGCTCGGGCACCAGCGACGTCTCCGGGAACCGCGTCGTCTCGTCGTGCAGCAGGTTTCCGCCCTCACCGCCGAACCGGACCAGTGTCGTTCCGGTCGGCAACGTGATCAGCCGTTTCGCGCGGTAGAAGGTCAACGGCGGTTCGCCCCGGAGTGGCACGATCGGCCAGTCGCCCTCGTCGTCGACCACCCGCACCGGGTAGAGCAGCAGCGATCCGAGCAGGAACCGCGCCGCCTCCTCGACCCGGGCGAACGCCGCCGGGTCCACCCCGTCCGGGCCGGTGACCTCCCAGCTCGCCTCCGTCCGCTGCAGGCTCCACGCCCCCTCGGCCCGTTCGCCGATCCGGTACGCCGACGGCGCGATCCCGTACTCGGCAAGCCGCCGCTCCAGCACGGTCAGCACTTCCGACGCGCGCAGCCCGTAGGGCGGGTTGCCGCCGCGGTCGGTCAGCGTGACCGCGTCGACGTCCCCGGCCTCCGGCTGCGGTGGCAGTGGGTTCCCCAGCAGTTCGGCGTCCGCGGCCGCGAGCAGGTGCGCCGGCACGCTCGGCACCCGGTACCCCTGCGCGCGGATGTGCTCGACCAGCTCCGGTTGCGGCGGCAGACCGTATTTGCGCAGGTAGTGCGGCACGGCGGCGGCCCAGATCCACTCGCCGTCGGTGTGGAAGGCGTCGGGCACCTCCGGCGGTCCGGGAGCGAACAGGTCGGGCAGGCGGTTCGGCCTGCTCAGCGCGACCGGCGCGCGATAGAGGTAGTCGAACACCGCGCGGGCCTCGTCCGGGACCAGGGCTTGCCGGTTGACGACCGGCGGCTCGCCGGGCCCGTCGACGACGGCCGCGTGCCGGAACACCGCGTCCACCGGAAGCCCGGCCTTGGCCGCGAGCCAGTCCGGCACCTGTCCGCGGTCGCGCGGGAAGTGTTCCAGTTCCGCCTCGTAGGCGCGGGCCGTCGGGCGGCCGGTGGGCGACTGGCGCCAGTTCGGTTCCGCTGTCGAGTCGTAGTCGAAGGTGAACTCGGCCGGCGCGACCAGCGTCAACGTGCCCTTGAACCACGTGCCGGTCCCCGGCTGGTACATCGCGGCCCGCAGATCGCTGAACAGCTGCCCGAGGCGCGGTGACGCGGGCAGTGACACCGATTCGCCCTCGCCGGCCGCCCGTACCTCGATCTCCGCGTAGTCCCCGACCTGCCGGAACTGCGCCGCGATGCGTTCCCAGCCGTCGGGCACGACCGTGCGCAGCACCCGCGCGATGTCCCGCGCCAGCTCCTGCGGGTCCCCGGCGCCGAGCGGCCGCACGATGGTGGCGAAGTCGTGCCGCTCCTGCCAGATCGCGGTGATCTCCGCTTCGGTGGCGACAGTGCTGAAGTCGCTCAGCCCCAGCTGCCGCGCGCGTACCTCGTCGGTCCCGTTCCAGCGCAGCGTCAGCCCCTCACCGGGGGCGATTCGGTAGATGTCGTCGTCGAAGAGGCAATGCGTCTGCAGGCTGAACGCGGCCGCGACCTCGGCCTCCGGCAGGACCTTCGCCGGGCGCGACTCGAACTCCTCGTCGAAGTCCGCCGGCGCGTCCTCGCCGGGTGGGGTCACGAGCAGGACCGTGCCGTCCGTACTGGAGCGTTGCGCGGGGTACACGCGCCCGTGCCACACGGCGTAGAAGCCGTCGGGGCGATCCGCCAATTCGACTCGATACCGCACAACGTCCCCCTGCTTCTGGAAAGGCGCGTCAAACCTATCCCGGCGGGCAGGCGGCGTACCAATCCTCCCCGTCGGGTTGGTTCGGCCCGAATTCGCGAAACGTCATTCCGTGGGGTACCGCCGGAGCCACTCCTCCTGGAGGGACCTGTTCCGCGCGACGCCGTACAGGTTGAAGTGCAGGTAGACGTCATTGGCGACGTTGTCCACCAGGCCCAGCGGACCCAGTGCGCCGATCAGGTCCGCGGGGAGGCCGGGCACGCCCACCCGGGCGCCGATCAGGGCGCCGGTGAGCGCGGCCGCCAGCGGCGGGTCGGCCGACTGCGAAGCGGCGACCTGGATCGCCGCGAGCGGGGCGTACTGCCGTTTGGCCGCGGCGAACACGGCACGGCCCGCCACCGCGAGCGGGCTCGCGGGATCACCCAGCGTCTCGATCTGCTCGGCGTCGGGGATGTCGCGGCCGTCGCGTAGTGCGAGAACGATCGCGGCGATCTCGTCGAACGGCGCGAGCCGTGACTTCCGCAGGTCCTCCAGCACGGTGTGGAAGGGCCAGGGGAGCTCGCTGTGGACCAGCACCTTGGTGAGCACCCGCACGACGAGTTCGATCGCGATGGCGGACTCGCCGTCGCCGCCGGTCAGTGCCTTCGCGACGCGCATCTGGAACGGCAGGCCGGTGGTCTCCAGCTCCAACCCGGCGGTCATGGTCGCGGCGAGCGCGGCGGCCAGCGGGTTCGGTGGCGCCTCCGGGCCGGCTCCGAGCGCGACCGAGAGCCAGCTGTCCGGCTTCGGCGCGGGCGGGAACCCGGCGGGGACGTCGCCCGTGACGTTCATGAACGGCAGGCCGCGCATCACGGTTTCGGTGTGCCGCAACATTTGCCGGGTCATCGGCCCGGGCACGTCCCCGTTGCCCATGGCGAGGCACTCCCCGATGGCGAACCCGGCGTAGGCGCCGACGACGCGGTGCCACGCGAACAAGCCCGAGGGCGTGCCGGTGTCGGAGAACTTGCCCAGCGTCCACGGCCGCGGGGCGGGCCGACCGCTGTTGTCGTAGTGATTGACCAGGCCGTTCCCGGCGAGGTCGGCGGGCCATTCGACCGGCCGGCCGTCGTGGCGCAGCCGCAGGTTGCGCACCCACCGGGCGTACCCGCGCGCGTAGCGCTCGCACTCGCCGGGGCTGAGTTCGTACCCGTTCTTCCGGGTCCAGCCGGCGACCGTCTTGAGCCGCCGGCCGACGAGTTCGCCGCCGAGTTCGAACTCCGCACCGAGGCCGACGGCGAGTTCGGTGATGCGCGGCGAGACCTCGGGAGCGAGTTCGTCCACAAAGCGACCCGGGTTCGGCTCGATGTCGCGGATCTCTTCGACCAGGTCGAGCGACCTCGACAGGACGTGCCCGGCGTCCAGATCCAGCCGGGTCTCCCCCGAGCCGGGCCGCAGCAGGTCGCGGGGCCGGATTCGCCGCCACCGGTGCACGTCGGCCGGGATGGTGGCCGTCGACGTGTACGCGGGGATGACGGCCCGGTCGTCCCGGGTGCGGTTGCGGACGGGCGCGTCGTCGCCGCCAAGCGGGACAAGCACTTCGCAGTCGAGCAGCAGCCGTCGCAGGGTCGCGTCGTCGATCCAGCCGACGCGGCGCATGCCCACCAGCTTCGCCGCGGGCGTGGTGGCCTTCGGGCTGCCGTACCACTCCGGGCCGGGCCGGTGCGCGGGATTCTCCCGGACGTTGCCGGTCGGCTGTTCGCGCTCGTCGACCTCGATCCACCGCACGATCGCGGGTTCGGGGGTCGCGAGCCCGGGGAACTCGTTGCGCTGGTACTCGTGGTCCAGCACGACCTTCCAGTCGGTGAAGCGCTGCACCGTCACGGCCGGATCGCCGGATAGCGCCGAAGCCATCGCTGCTGTTCCTCCCCCTCCGGGATCCCCTCGAACCTGCGGGCCACGTCGGTCACGACCCGCTCGATCAGCGGACGCAGCTCGAGCTGGTCCACCCACTTCTGCGGCAGCTCCGGCACGCCGTTGCGGGCGCCCGCCAGTGCGCCGGCGATCGCGCCGGTCAACGCGCTGCGGCCGGAGTGGTTGACCGCGCGCAGCAGCGCGACCTCGGGGTTGTTCTCGAACCCGGTCACCGCGGCGAGCGCGCGGCCCAGGACGGACGGTGTGTCGAGGCCGTCGCCGATCTCCTCTGGCTCGGGGAGGTGGTACATCCCCTGCTCGGGGATCGCGATCAGGGACCGCCCGGCCAGCTCCCGCACCGCGTCCCAGTGGAGTCCGTCCCGGTTCTGCAGCACCGGACCCGCCGACACCCACAACGCCGGGCTGAACCGACGCTCGAGCGAGCGCTCGAACAGCAGACCGAGGAAGACGGCGAAGGTCAGGTCGCGCTCGTCCGACTCCGGCAGGGCGGAGAAAGCCCGGACTGCGGCCTCGGACGAGCCGAAGGGCACCTCGCCCCGGCCGCCCAGGGTGAGCACCCCGGGCAGGGCGCCGAGCAGAACCGCCGGGCCGGCGCGGAGGTCGGCCGGATGCGGGTCGCGGACCGAGTGCAACTCGCTCAGACGCGGCAGCCACCCCTCGATACCCGGGATGGTCTCGCCCTGGGTGTGCAGCCACCGGGGCGTCGCCTCGCGTGCCGCGTCGGCGCCACCGCGCAGGAAGGCTTCGGTGAGGAACAGCAGTCGCTGGGTGAGCGGGCCGATCTGTCCGGGAGCGGAGAACGCCGGGACCAGGTCGGTCAGCTGGTCCGGCCCGTACGCGCGCACGATCTCGTCCCGGCTGAGCCGGTCGACCGGCGCACCCAGCGCTTCGCCGAGCGCGAAGCCGACGTACGCGCCGAGCACACGCTGCCAGCTGAAGTTGGTGTCCTGCCCGACATCGGCGAACTTCCCGAACGAGTCCGCCCGCAGCGTGGGCTCACCGTTGTCGTCGTACCCCGGGACGAGACCGAACGCGGTGGGGTCGTAGGGCGGCCGTGGTGGCAACGCCATGCCCATCCGCCGGACCCACGACCGTCCGGTGACCACCCGGTAGCACTCGTCCAGGGTGAGTTCGAAGCCGTGGGCGCGGGCGCTGTCCCCGGCGTCCAGGGGCGGGTCCACGGGCTCGGGCAGGCCGATCCGCGCCGCGGCGTCGGCCGCCCAGCGCTTCAGGTCCGGCGAAGCTTCCACACATTCGCCGGTGACCTCGATCTTGTCGCCGTAGCGCGGGAACTCCGCGAGCACCGCGCGGATCTCCTCGGTGGTGACCTCGACCGGCAGCTGCCACGGGCCGTGCAGGATCAGGTCGGCTTCCGGCACGTGGTCGAGGAGGGTGACCGGGTCCAGCCAGAACCATTCCCGGCTGCCCGGCGGGAAGAAGCGCGACGACGTCCACAGCTCGACCGTCCGGCGACCGTCCTGAGTGGACTGATGACGTACGTGGCCGTCGGTCAGTGGCACCAGCACGCTCTCCTCGATCAGGCCGAGGACGAACCGGCGCTGGTCGAGCCACCCGATGTGGCGGAACTCGACGAGGTAATCGAGGGTGGTCCACGGCATCGGGTAGCCCCGCCGGCTCGGCCCCGTCCGGTACTCCGGGTTCGACCGGGTTTCGGTCGTCTCCGTGCCGTCCGGCAGGTAGCGGCGCCAGCCCATGATCGCCGCGGACGGCACCCCGAGGCGCCCCAGGCCGGCGCCCGCGTACTCGGGATCGACCATCTCGGCCCAGTGGTCGCGGTCCGGGTACTGGGCGGGGATGCTGAGCCCGCCGCTGACCGGCGAAGCGTGGCGCAGGTCGCCTTCGGGGTCCCGGACGACGAGGGCCGGCGGCGGGACGATCTGCTCGCTGACATCGCCACCGTCGATGAAGGCGGCCGAGTTGTACGGGACGTACCAGCCTTCCGGGCGCCGCACGACGTTCTGGTGGTCGACGCGCAGGTCGGTGGCCGGCCCGTAGACCTCACCCAACCACTGGCCGACCTTCGCGACCGCTTCTGCCGCTTCCACTACTCGATCCTTTCCAGGCTTCCGTCGGCCACGTGCTCGCTCAGCGGTTTCGGCAGGACGTACGCGACCCCTCCACCGGGCAGGTTCGCCCGGGGGACCGCGACGCCGAGCACGACCGCGAGGGTGCGCCGGAGCCGGTAGCGCCGCTCGCCGCGATCCCGCTCGATGGGCAGCGAGGTCGCCGGGAAGCGGGTTTCGTCGTGGTGGACCAGGTTGCCGCGCTCATCGCCGAAGCGCAGTACGACCGTCGCGGCGGGTAGGCGGACCACCCGTTTGTTGCGCAGCAGGGTCAGCGGCGGGTCGCCCGCCGCGGGTTGGATCGGCCAGTCCGCGAGCTCGGCGGAGCTCTCCAGCGGCGTGTCGGCACCGCCCGTCATCCGCGCCGGGTGCAGCAGCAGGGCGCCGAGCAGATGCTGTGCCGCGTCCTCGGCGCGCTCGAAGTACTGCGGGCGCACCGGCGCACCACCGGCGTGGCGCGCCACCTCCCAGCCGCGGTCGGTGGGGTTGAGACACCACGCGCCGTCGGCTCGCGACGCCAGCCGGTAGGCCGCGGGCCGGATGCCGTGCTCGGCCAGCCGTTGCGCCAGGACCACCAGCAACGCCGGCTCCTCCAGCGCCGGGTCGGTGGAGGTCTCCAGTTCGGCCGCGATGTCCCCGCTGGTCGGCAGCGCGTCGCCGGGGTCCGCCTTGGGCCGGGACCGGCCGAGCAGGTCGGCCGCCGCGGTGCGCCGGGTCAACTTGTCGACGTATGGGGGCTGGAAATCCTGCTCGCGGATGTGCACTAGGAACTCGGGCTCCGGTGGCGTGCCGTACTTGCGCAGGTAGTGCGGCACCGACGCGTGCCAGATCCACGTGCCGTCGGTGTGGTAGCTCTCCGGCACGTCGGATTCGGTGCCGCCGCTGAAGATGTCCGGGCCCAGTCCGCTGCCGACCAGCACCGCGGGCTGGCATTCGAGGTACCGCAGGAGCGCGGGGATCTCGTCCTCGGGCACCGGCGGCCGGCCCGTGACGGGAGCGTCGGCGTCCTGGTAGGAGTCGACGACCCGGGCGTGCCGGAATTCGGTGCTCAGCGGCAACCCGCCGGCGCGGCGCCACCAGTCCGGCAGGTGCTCCGGCGCCCGGGGAAACGCTTTCAGCTCGGCTTCCAGAGCCGCCGCCAGGTCATCCGGCGGCGTCTGCCACCACGGCCGGGTCGTCGTGCTGACGTCCAGGTTGAACTCGCCGGACGGGTGCAACGAGTAGCGGGCCTGCAGCCAGGCACCCGCGCCGGGGTCGTACATGGCTTCCCGCAGTTCGCCGAAGAACCCGGTCAGCTCGGCCGGCGCCGGGTACGCGCGGCCGGCGCCGCGCGTGAACGCGAGCGGCTCCAGCTCGGCGTAGTCACCGATCTGCCGGAAGTGCAGCTCGATGCGGTCCCAGCCGGACGGCGCGTCGGCCCGGGCGAGCGTGCCGATGCGCACGAGCAACGGGCGATGCGGCTCCATGGTTGCCGTTGCCTCCCTGCGCATCTCCGTAGTGCCGCTCACTGTAACCAGCTCACGCGAGGATGGAGGTGCACGGGAAACCAGCGGGCTGCGCTTCCCACATGCCGAAGGTGCGCCGCTGCACCGAGGCGAGGAACGACTCCTCCTGCACGGTCAGCGCCCGGCCCTCTTCCTTGGCCTGCCTGCGCATCCCCTCGACGGTGGCGTACAGCGCGAAGACCGGGCCCTCACCCCGCAGATAGAAGGCGCGCTCCCGCTCGGTCTCGGTGACGAACTCCGCCTCGGTGAGCGAGCGGAAGTTCGACGGCAGCTCGTTCTGGAGGACCTTCTCCAGGTGCGCGCTGTTCTCGTCGAACTCGCCCGTGCGCACGTTGAGCAGGAAGCCGGTGAGGTTGCCCTCGCCGTCCCGGTCGACCTTGTAGGTCTTGTTGAAGCACTTGAAGTATTGCGGCGTCGGCACCTCCGCGACGTCTTCCACCAGGGGCTGCTGGGGTCCCTCGAATTTGCGGTGCCGGCCGCCCCGGCTGGTGCCGCCCCCCGCGCCCGGCGTGCCCATCCCGGGCATCGGCGGCATCATGCTCACGGCGCCGACCGTGCCATCGGGCGTGCGCACCCGCATGTCCAGACCGCCACCCTGCGCGAGGCGGTCGTCGGTGGACAGGACCTCCATGCCGGGGGTCGCCTCGAGGTGCGCGGCGGCGCGATAGGCGTCGTCCGGACTAGCGACCTGCATCCCCGCTGAGGCCAGGCCCGTCAGCCGGGAGGCGTCACCGTCGAACCCGGCGAGGTTCTGGTGGAGCTCCTCCCAGCTGGGCGACGTGGCGGGAAGCGCCGTGCCACCGACCGCGTTCGCGATCCCGCCCAGCGCGGAGTCCAACTGCTGTCGAGCCGCCGTGGCCTGGTCGCGCAGGTAGGCATCGGCATAGGCCGGGTCGGCCGCGCGCGAGTGGTCGAACCCGGGCTGGACGTGGTCGCCGATACCGGGCGCACTGCCCAGGCCGGCGGTGCTACCCGGTCCGCCCGGCGGGAAGCCGGCCGGCTGGGGTTGCCGCGGCTGGTCGCCGGCCCACGGCTGCGGCTGGTCGCCGGTCGTCGGGGTGAAGCCTTGGACGTGGTCCGGGATGTTCGGCATCGGCAGCTGCTCGTCCCACACCTCCTGCACCACCGGGATCATGTCCGGGTAGGTGATCAGGTTGACGAGGATGCCCACGTTGGTCAGCAACAGGTGGCGGAAGTCCGGGTTGTTGCCGACCGCGTCGCGGAGCTCGGGATGCTCGTCCATCAGCCGCTGGAACGCGTCGTCGATCCGCATGCTCTGTCCGTTGACGACGACGGTGTCGTCGCCGGGCCGCAGGTCGTCGGCCGGGCGGCCGTCCGCTGGCTTCCCGCCGTGGCCCCGGTCCGGTTCGGACGGGGTCCCGTCCTCGGGAAGCCCGGCCCGGCCGGGCGGCTGCTGGTGGTGCGGGTTGAGCGGAGTCGTGGGCTGCAGGGGGTGCTGCAGCGGCGTCGTCGGTGTGTGCTGGACCTGCGGGAAGTGCTGAACCGGCGTGTTCGGCACCTGCAGGTTCGCCGTCTGCTGGTGCGGGGCCGCATGCGGCAACGCCATCTGCGGGTTCGCTGCCACCCCGTTGCTGGTGGCGAGGGACCCGAAGGGAAGGAGGCTGACTCCGGTGGGGTTGGTTGGGAGCTTCATCAACCCGCCGTTCTGCGGGTCGATGAACACGACGCCCTCGGGCGTGTTGACGGCGAGGGCCACGTGCGCCGGGTGTGAACCGTCGGGTTCCCGGTAGGACACGTAGACCACGCTGTGTGCCCCCGGCGGCATGTTCGCCACGTGGGCGATCGCGTTGTCGTAGCTGCCGATCCCGTGCACCCACCTGGCGCCGAGCTGGTCCTCCAGCCATTTCATCCGGTCGAAGGCACCGAGGTCCCTCGGCAGCACCGGATCGGCCTGCGCGTCGATCCCCACCAGCCGTTGCGCGTAGGCCACGACGCACCGCGTGCAGTTGTGCCAGTAGCCCTTGTCGACGGCGTTCGGCACGTTGCGGTTGGGGTTGACGTTCGGCAGCTCCGGGTGCCGCGCCGCGACGTAGGCAGCCGCGTGCGGACCGGCCGTGCCCGCGTGGATGGCGGGCAGGTTGTGGAGCGGGGTCGAGCCGGCCATGTTCGACCAGGGCGCCGGCTGGCTCTGCAAGCCCTGATGAGGCAGCGGGCTGGGGTGCGGCTGGAACGGACCCTGCTGTTGGTACGGGTTGTGTTGCGCATGCTGCTGTTGGGGCCAGCCGTGCTGGACGGGCGGCGGACCGGATTGGTTCGGGTGCGTGGGTAGTGGCTGCTGGTAGGGGTTGTGGACGGGCGGCTGCTGGTGCGGCCCACCCTGCTGGTACGGGTTGTGGACGGGCGGCTGCTGGTGCGGTCCCCCCTGTTGGTAGGGCGTGTGTTGCCCGTGCTGTTGCTGCGGCCAGCCGTGCTGAACCGGCGGCGGCCCGGACTGGTGAATCGGCCCGCCGTGGTGGGGCGGGGGCTGCTGATGACCGTGCGCCGCGGTCGGTTGTTCCGAGCGCCGGAACGGGTTCCACCCGCCGGGCTGCTGCGGGGCACCGTCCAGCCGGTTCCGCATCGCATTGCCGTCGGCGGCGTTCCAGACTGGCTCGGTGCGTTCGGGGCCTCCGCCGAGCAGCTCGCTGATCCGGCTGACGGGGGGTTCCGGCCGCGTGGCCGGGGTCGGCTCGCTCTTGCTGGACAGCGGTGTGCCGTCCCCGGTGTGGGTCTGCATCAGGTGCACACCGGACGGGTTCGGTGGCAGGTCGGCGAGCCGGTTCGTCATGGGGTCGACCAGTGCCACGCCGTGTTCGGTGGTGACCGCGCTGAAGGCGCGCTGACCGTCCGGCGTATCCACCGACAGCACCGCCCGCGAGCCGACCGGCTGCCCGCCCATCTCGCGCACCGCGCTGTTGTAGTCCGGCATCTGGCGGAACTCGCCACCGAGCTGCCGGGAGAGGAAGTCCCGGCCGCGCGGATCGTCCGGCCGGCCCGGTTGTGCCTCTGCCTGGAGGCCTTCCATCCGCAACTCGAACGCGGCCACGGACTCGGCCGAATTGGTGCGGTAGGCCTCCGGCATGCCGTCGGCGTAGTACCCGCGAGTGTTGACCTCCGCGATCTCGGGCAGGTGATCGCGGAGGAACCGCACCTCCTGGTGCGCATTTCGCATGAGCGGTGCGGGGCCGGTGGACTGGGCACGGGGGTCGACGGGATCCGTGCTGCGCGCGTGGATCGCGGGCTCGCCCACGACGTCGGAGGACCGCCGGATGTCCCCCCAGCCGTTCGCGGGCTCGCCGATCTTCCGGGGTTTCGGCGTCTCGGCCTGGGACTTCGAATCCGTCGAGCCGGTCTCCGGCTCGGTCTTCGGCGGGGATTCGGGCACCGCGTCGTCGCCGCCGAACGCACGCGCGATGTCGCGCTTCGAGGCGGCCTCGATCTCCGCTTCCTGGGTGTGGGCCAGCTCGCGGTTGCGGTCCATCTGGTGCTTGGCGGCCTCCGGCGGGAGGTACCGAGGGTCGTCCGGCGTGATCTCCTCGAGCCGGATCACCCACTTCTTGCCGCCGCCCGGGGTGTCGACCTCGATCTTTTCCTTGACGACCAGCTGGGTGCCGGGCTTGTACAGGACCTCGTGTTCGGCCTTGTTCGAGGCCAGGGACTCGATGTGCCGTCCCGTCTTGCCCTCGATGATCATCTCGACGTCGCCGGGCCACTTCGCCGAGCCGAGGTCGGCACGGCTCGAGCTGAGGAACTGCGACTCGACCATGACGGCGCCGACCTCGTACCGCCCGGCGACGATCGCCGCCGCCTCACCCTGCACGTTGACCCGGCGCACCGTCTCGCCCTGGTAGGGCGGCATCTCATTGAGACCGGACACGAGCGCACGGACCTGCGGAATGACCTCGTCGAGGTTCCGACCGCTGCGCAGCGCCTCGTTGATCGCGTGGAAGATCTCGCTCGAGGTGTAGCTGTGCACCGCGTAGGCGCCGTTGTCGGTCATCTGCCGCAGAGCCGCGTCCAGGTCGCGCATCGCCAGCGCTTCGAGGAACTCGTGCTCGTGCGTGAGCCTGCCCGTGCGCTCGTCGACGATGCCGGTGTCGATCTGGCCCTCGCCGAGGGCGTCGAAGTCGGCGCGGTCGTGCGTGCGGAAGTCCGGGTCCGCGATGTACGGCTCGTCGACGACCGGCCGGTCGCGCTCGGGCGTCGCGTCGCCGGGAACCCGCTCCGGCTCGGCCGGTGTGCCGAGCGTGCCGTGTTCGGCGGGCGGTGCCTCGTGGCGGGCCGGGGTGGCGGTGTCCTGGGGTGGGTCGAACGGGCTGTGCTCGGCAGCGGGCGCCTCGTCCCGAACGGGGGTTGGGGCTTCGTCGGTGCGCGGTGCTTCGTCGAACGGGCTGTGCTCGGTGGTTGGTGTTTCGTGGCGGGCTGGGGTGGCGCTGTCCTGGGGTGGGTCGAAGGGGCTGCGTTCGACTGCGGGGGCCTCGTCCCGGACCGGGCTCGCGGCCTCGTCGGTGCGTGGTGCCTGGTCGAACGGGTTGCGCTCGGCAGGGGGTGCCTCGTGGCGAGCCGGGGTGGCCGTGTCCTCTGCCGGGTCGAACGGGCTGCGCTCGCGGGCTGGGGCGGCGGTGTCCTGGGGTGGGTCGAATGGGCTGTGTTCGGCGGGCGGCGCCTCCTCGCGACGCGGGGCGGTGGTGTCCCCGGGGTCGAACGGGCTGCGCTCGGCAGCGGGCGCCTGCTCCTGGGCCGCGGTCTCCCGCGGCTGCGTCTCGGGGACCCGCTCGACGGGCACGGCGGTGTCGCCCGGGGTGGTGCGGGGTGCCGGTGTCTCGGCGGCCGGACCCGGCTGGTGGACCGGCGCCGGCTGCTCCGGCGGGCGCGCCAGCATCCAGCGCGGATCGGCGGGCCCACCAGGCCGCCCGCCCTGCGGCGGCTGTTGCGGGTGCTGCGCGGGCGAGCCATACCCACCCTGCGGCGGACCGTAGGGCTGTCCACCCTGCGGCTGGTGATGATTCGGGGGTCCGTAAGCCGGTGGCTGCCCGCCTCGCGGGGGTTGTTGCGGCGGCGGGCCGTACCCACCCTGCGGCGGTCGCGGTGTCTCCACCGGGCCTCGCGGGCCTTGGGGTGGTGTGGTGCTGTAGCCGCCTTGCGGCGGGCGACCGCCGCCTTGCGGCGGCTGGCCGTGGAAGGGCGCGCCCTGCACGGGGCCGCCCTGCGGAGGCTGGCCGTGGACCGGGCCCGGGTACGCCGGCCCGCCTTGGGACGGCCGGCCGTGGAATGGTGTGCCCTGTGCGGGGCCGCTCTGCGGTGGCCTTCCCTGGACTGGTCCGTCTTGGACCGGCCCGCCGTGCGGCGGCCCGCCGTGGAATGGTGCGCCCTGCGCTGGGCCGGCCTGCGGTGGCCGTCCTTGGACCGGCCCGCCCTGCGCGGGCGCCGGCCGTCCCTGCGGCGGACCGCCCTGGGCCGGGCCGTACTGCGGGCCGCGCGGTGGCTGCCCACCCTGCCCGTAACCCTGAGGCGCGCCGCCCGGGTAACCCTGCATCGGCGCGGCGGGAGGCATTTGCGACGGCTGCTGCCGAGTCCCCCGGTCGCCATGCTGGGGCGCCGACGGCGCGCCGCCGGCGGGACCGAAGCCGCCGGGGGCGTAACCGGCGGCGGCGACGCCGTCCGGACGTGGTGTTGGGCCAGTGGGGCCGAACCCGCTGCCGGGCTGAGCCGGACCCGTACCTGCCGGGACCGGCATCCGGTCCGCGCTGCTCGCCGGGGCAGCATCCAACCCCCCGGACGCGCTGCGGGCCGCTCCGCCCGTCGACGGACTCGCGGTGGAACTGGCAGAGCCCGCCGAGGGTCCAGCGGAACCGGCGGAAGATCCCGCCGAACCCGCTGACGGCCCGGCGGAACCCACGGAAGATCCCGCCGAACCCGCGGAATGCCCGGCGGAACCCGCCGAACCCGCCGCAAGACCGGCCGAACCTGCCGAAATACCAGCGGAACCCGCGCCGGCGCTGCCGGAACCCATCGCCGATCCGCCCGCCGTGCCCGCCGCACCACCGGCCACGCTGCCCGCCGCGGAAGCGGCAGCCGCCTGGCCCTGGTGGGCGGGAGAACCATCCGAAGTGGACCGAGGCGCCTCGGTCGTCGCGGCGGCCGGACCGTCCGCGACTACCGCCGCCTGGCCACTCACCCGGTCGTTCGCGATCGCGTGCGAGACGGAGCCCGACGAGTCCGACGAAGCCATCGCCGGCTCTCGCGTCGCCGGCGTCGAGCCGCCCGAGCCGCCCGAGCCGGAGTGCGACGTACCACCCGAGTCCGAATGCGACGACGCGCCGCCCGAGTCCGCCGAGCCGGAATGCGACGACGCGCCGCCCGAGCCCGCCGACCCACCACCGGTGTCCACCGGCGAGCCGTCGACCTTGATGTTGCCTGCCCGGATGTCGGCGTTGAAGTTCTTGATCTCGTTGATCTGGTCCTTGGCGCCGCCGCTCGCGCGGTCCACGGCGCCCGCGGACGCGCCCATCGCCAGGTCCTTCATCTTCAGCTGGTCGAGGTCGCCGGTGAGCGCGGCCTGCCCGACCGTGGTGGCGACGCCCTCGACCGCTCCCCTGACCCCTTCACGCACCGCGCGGTCGGCGACCTGTCCCGCGACGCTGTCCTGCAGGCCCCTGGTTGCGCCCTTCGGGATCGCGTGCCCGGCCGCGCCGACGACACCGCCCGCGACACCGCTCGCCAGCGCACCGGCCGTCTTGTCGAAGTCCCAGTCCTTGCGGTCGCCCTTGGCGACCTGCAGACCCTGGATACCCACGTCCAGAGCAAGGTTCATCCCGACGTTGATCAGGACTTCCTTGGCGATCCGCTTCAGGATCTCCATCGCGACCTTGCGGAAGCCCTCCTGCAGCATCTTCTGCACGAGCTGCTTGAACACCATCTGCACGGTCATCCGCGTAGCCATCTGCGCGGGCACGATGCCCGCCGTGGACCCGCCGAACGTGACCACCGCCGCCGCGATCATCGCCGCGATCTGGATCGCCAGGATGATCAGCGATGCGATGATCATGTACTTGGTGTACTCGACGTCGAGCGCTGTGGAGTCCGCCGATTTCGCCAGCGCGTTGCAGGCGTTGGTGAGGTTCGTGAAGTACGCGTCGTCGCCGGTGACGAACTTGTCCCACATCTGCTGGAACTGGACCGCCGGCTGACCGGTCCACGTGCTCAGCGCCTCCGTTGCCGCGCCGTTGGCCTTCTCGACGACCGGACCCAGCGCTTCGGCCGCAGCCACCCAGGCGTCGCGGAGTTCCCGCAGCTTGTCCTCGTCGCCCTCGGGCCAACTCTCACCGACGACGATCGGCAACAGCCATTTGACCTCGCTGGGGAACTCCATTCCCATGGGTCAGCTCTGCCCCTGGCTCTTGACCGCCTGCGCGGCGTCGGTGTGGATGCCCTCGGTGGCGTCCGCGGCGTCCTTCACGCTCTTCGCCACGTCCTTCAGCGCCTGGCTGAGGCTGCCGAACGCCTCCGTGCAGTTCTTGGCCGCCGGTTCGTAGTCCTTCGCGAACGCCTGGCCCGACTCGTCGTTGCCCCAGCAGTTGCCGAGCGCGTCGAGGGCGCTCTTGAGCTTCGTGCCGGCGTCCTTCAGCGCGTCGCCGGCCGGGATGAACTTCCCCGCGCCGCTCCGGACCGTGTCCGGGTCCATCTCATGGCCGGGCCCCGTCACCGGTCACCCCGCGTCATCCACGTCTCCGGCATCTCCTCGTCGTCGTTCGACGGGCGAGGGCGACGCGCGGCCGGCTTCGGCGCGGGTGGCGGCGGGACGGGCAGGTCGCGACGCATGATCGACTCCGACTCCGGCTGCGCGGCCGGCGCGGGTTCCGGCTCCGGCTCCAGGAAGTCCGGGAGGTCCGGCATCAGGCCGGCCAGCGACGGCGCGCCCTCGATGAAGTCGGACAGGTCCGGCAGGTCCGAGGTGAGCGGGCGGAACAGCTCCGCCTGCTGCTGCTTTACCTGCAGCATCCCCTGCCGCACCAGCTCGCTGATCGAGCGCGCGAGCGCCTCCGGGCGGGTGCGGTCGAACGTGGTCGGGGCGAGTTTGAGGTCGGCGAGCACACCCTGGGCGTCGACGGTCACCTTGACCAGACCGTCCGATGACGACAGTTCCGCGGTCAGCGCGGACGCGGCCTGCTGCGCCTCACGCAGCTGCTCGGTCTGCCGGTTGAACTGCTCCAGCAGCTCGTCGACGCTGTTGCGCATCGCGGCGTTGCGGGCTTCCAACTGGGCGCGGTCGTCCCCCGGGGTGCTCACGCTGGCTCACTCTAGTGGCCGTTCTTCGTCGGGATGGCGCAATTGGTCAAAATCCCTCAGTCCGTGCGGGAGCGGCGGGTGATGATCAGGTAGCCGGCCGCGCCGAGCAGGTACAACACCGTGGCGACGAGCAGCAGCGACACGGACCGTCCGGTCAACGGCACGATCGTCGCGGCGACTGAGACGGCGATCACCTGGGTGATGTTGAAGAGCGTGTCGTACAACGAGAACACCCGGCCGCGGGACTCGTCGGGCACGTCGTGCTGGATCGAGGAGTCCACGCACAGCTTCACGACCTGCCCGGCGGCGGTGATCACGAACGACGCGACCAGCATCGTCGGCAGCTTCATCGGAAGACCGAGCCCGGCCTGCGCGACCGCGGCGATGCCCAGCGCGCCCGGAATCGCCCGCCGTCGGCCGAACCGGCGCACCAGCCGCGGGGTGACGAAACCGGAGAACAGGATCCCGGCACCGGCCATCACGGCGAGCTGACCCAGGCCGGGGAGCCCGGCCTTGAGGATGCCGAAGTCGCTGAAGCTGTAGCGCAGAAGCAACACCGTGAGCAGCAGTGAGATGCCGTACGACGCGCGGTGCGCGAGCAGCGCGACGAATCCGGCGACGACCCTGGGCGCGGCCAGTGCGGCCTTGGCGCCGTCGACCAGGCCGCGGGCCACGGCGAGGACCGCGTCGCGGGGCTCGTCGACCGAGTCCGGTCCGAGGCCGCCCCGGGCGAACCGGCGGGCGATGGTGGCCGCGACCAGCGTGAAGAGCATCGCGGCGGCGGTCGTCCAGCCGGACCCGGCGTTCCCCGTGCCGATCAGCGCACGCAGCCCGATCGCGGCGCCACCGCCGAGGACCGCGACCACCGACCCGAGCGTCGTCGCCAATGCGTTGGCCGTGACCAGCGTCCCCGGTGGCACGACGTGCGGCAGGGACGCCGACAGCCCGGACCCGACGAACCGGGAGACCCCCTCGACGATCAACGCCATCACGAACAGCCCGATCCCGGCGGACCCGAGGCCCACGGCGACAGCAGTCGCGACGATCGCCGTGCCGCGCAACAGGTTGGCCACGATCAGCACGCGACGACGGTCCCAGCGGTCCAGCAGCGCGCCGGCGAACGGCCCGATCATCGAGTACGGCAGCAGCAGCACGGCGAACCCGCCGGCGATGGTCAGCGGATCGGCGCCGCGCTCGGGGTTGAACAGGACCGCCCCGGCCAGCCCGGCACGGAACATGCCGTCGGAGAACTGGGCGGCGAACCGTGTGAACAGCAGAGTCCGGAAGCCCGCCATCGCGAAGAACGCGCGTGGCCGGACCCTCTCGGCCGACGATGGTGCACTCGCTGTCACGAGTCCCCAGCTTACGGTGCCGGAGGCCCGCACAGGGCGATAAGATTCGAGGCCGGCGCACTTGGTCGCCTCTCGGCGGCGTCGCGCAGTGTGGCTCCAGCCGAACGGTATTCCACAAAGGCTCTTCTCAAGTGGGCCCGGGGGACACGGAGTGCGCCGGCCATCCCGTTCAACGGGTGGCGGCGGGGCCTTGTTCCCGGCGATGCGGGCCGGATTTGCGGAGGTGGGATCATGGGGTGGTGCCAGCGGACGCCGAGGTTGAACCGGGATCGCTCCTGGTCGCCGCTCCTACGATGTTCGATCCCAACTTCCGCCGCACGGTGGTGTTCATCATCGACCACCGGGAGGAAGGAACCCTCGGGGTCGTGTTGAACCGGCCGAGTGACGTGCCGGTCGACGACGTGCTGCCCAGCTGGGGCCGGCACGTCGTGGAGCCGCAGTCGGTGTTCGTCGGCGGGCCGGTGGAGAAGAAGACCGCGTTGTGCCTGGCCGCGCTGCGGGCCGGGGAGACCGCGACCGGCGTGCCCGGGCTGATCGGCGTGCGGGGGCCGGTGGCGCTGGTCGATCTGGACGCCGACCCGGACGCGCTGGCGCCGAAGGTGCGCGGTCTGCGGGTGTTCGCCGGTTACGCGGGCTGGGACTCCGGGCAGCTGGACGGCGAGATCGATCGCGGCGACTGGCTCATCGTCCCGGCCCTGCCCAGCGATGTGCTGGCCACGCCGGAGCGGGACCTGTGGGGCCAGGTTCTCCGCCGTCAGGGTGTTCCGACGGCGTTACTGGCCACCCATCCCGGCGATCTGCAACGGAACTAGGCGCGCTGCACGGCGCACCCGCCGCATGCACACCCGGCGCATCCGGCCGGCACCTCCGGTGCGGGCGGCGGAACGGTCGCCGCGGCGCGGTGGCCGAGCACGCCACCGCCGGCGACCAGCACGAACATCCCAGCCAGCCCGATCACGGTCGCGATCAGGACACCCGCGACGCCCGGCATCAGCAGACCGGCGATCCCGGCGACGATCCCGACCGCCCCGGCCACCATGGTGGGCAGCCCGGCGACCCGGTTGGCGAGCCGGAAGGCCTCGTCGGACCGCAGCGTCGCGACGGTGCGCACGCCGGCGCCGCGGTCACGGGGCAGCTTCTCCCGCCACCCGAGCAGGCCACCCCAGCCGACGACGACACCGAGCACGAGGGGAATCAACGCGACGACGAACACGCTCCCGAGAATAGGCGTGACGTTCACACGCGCTCCTGGACACCCGCGTCCGCTGTGCCGCACGCCATGTCCGGGCGACTCGCGACCGGCGTCACCGCATTCACGGTGCGCCGGAAACCGGATGTGCCGGGACCCTTACCATGGTTGGGTGAGTGAAGCAATCGAGGAAACGCCCGGTCACCGGTACAACGCCGAGCTGGCCGGTCGGGTCGAGCTGCGCTGGCAGAACTTCTGGGCCGACCACGGCACGTTCCACGCGCCGAATCCGGCCGGCTCGCTGGCGGCGGAGAGCGTTTCCCAGCTTCCGTCCGACAAGCTCTTTGTGCAGGACATGTTCCCGTACCCCTCCGGGGCCGGCCTGCACGTGGGTCACCCACTGGGCTTCATCGCCACCGACGTCTACGCCCGCTACCACCGGATGATCGGGCGCAACGTCCTGCACACGATGGGCTTCGACGCGTTCGGGCTGCCCGCCGAGCAGTACGCGGTGCAGACCGGACAGCACCCGCGCAAGACCACCGAGCAGAACATGGAGACCTACCTGCGGCAGATCCGCAGGCTGGGCCTTGGCCACGACGAGCGCCGCCGGATCGCGACGATCGATCCGGACTACTACAAGTGGACCCAGTGGATCTTCCTGAAGATCTACCACTCCTTCTACGACGAGAAGCAGGGCAAGGCCCGGCCCATCATCGAGCTGGAGACCGAGTACGCGCAGGACAAGCGCCGCACGCCGGACGGCCGGGGCTGGTGCGAGCTGACCCGCGCCGAGCAGCTGGCGATCCTGGACGAGCACCGGCTGGCCTACATCTCCGAGGCGCCGGTGAACTGGTGCCCGGGCCTGGGCACGGTGCTGTCCAACGAGGAGGTCACGCCGGACGGCCGCAGCGAGCGCGGCAACTTCCCGGTGTTCCGCCGCAACCTGCGCCAGTGGATGATGCGCATCACCGCCTACGCCGACCGGCTGGTGGACGACCTGGACCGGCTGGAGTGGCCGGAGAAGGTCAAGTCGATGCAGCGCAACTGGATCGGCCGCTCGCACGGTGCGCGCGTCGGCTTCGCCGCGGGCGAGCACGAGATCGAAGTCTTCACGACCCGTCCGGACACGCTGTTCGGCGCCACCTACATGGTGCTGGCGCCGGAGCACCCGCTCGTCGACGAGCTGACCACCGCCGAGTGGCCGTCCGATGTGGACGAGCGCTGGACCGCCGGTGCCGCCACGCCGGCGGACGCGGTCGCCGCGTACCGCCTGGCCGCCTCCCGGAAGTCCGAACTGGACCGTCAGGAGAGCAAGGACAAGACCGGCGTCTTCGTCGGCTCGTACGCGGTGAACCCGGTCAACGGCAAGGACATCCCGGTCTTCATCGCCGACTACGTGCTGATGGGCTACGGCACCGGCGCGATCATGGCGGTGCCGGCGCAGGACCAGCGCGACTGGGACTTCGCCGAGAAGTTCGGCCTGGAGATCGTCCGCACGGTCCAGCCGTCCGAGGGCTTCGACGGCCAGGCCTTCACCGGCGACGGTGTGGCGATCAACTCCGGCTTCTTGGACGGGCTGAACGTCGACGACGCCAAGAAGACGATCATCCAGTGGCTGGAGGAGAACGGCCACGGCACCGGCACGGTGCAGTACAAGCTGCGCGACTGGCTGTTCTCCCGACAGCGGTACTGGGGCGAGCCCTTCCCGATCGTGTACGACGAGGACGGCCAGGCGCACGCGATCCCGGAGAGCATGCTGCCGGTCGAGCTGCCCGAGGTGGACGACTACTCGCCGCGCACCTTCGACCCGGAGGACGCCGACACCGAACCGTCGCCGCCGCTGTCCCGCGCGGGCGACTGGGTCGAGGTCACGCTGGACCTGGGCGACGGGCGCAAGACCTACCGCCGCGACACCAACACGATGCCCAACTGGGCCGGATCCTGCTGGTATCAGCTGCGCTACATCGACCCGGACAACTCCGAGCGGTTCGTCGACGCCGGCAACGAGCAGTACTGGATGGGCCCGCGCCCGGCCGAGCACGGCGTGAACGACCCGGGCGGCGTCGACCTGTACGTGGGCGGCGTGGAGCACGCGGTGCTGCACCTGCTGTACTCGCGGTTCTGGCAGAAGGTGCTGTTCGATCTGGGTTACGTCAGCGCCGAGGAGCCGTACCGGCGGCTGTTCAACCAGGGCTACATCCAGGCCTACGCCTACACCGACGAGCGCGGCTTCTACGTCCCGGCCGAAGAGGTCGAGGAGTCTGACGGGAAGTTCTTCCACCAGGGCAAGGAAGTCCGGCAAGAGTACGGGAAGATGGGCAAGAGCCTGAAGAACGTGGTCACGCCCGACCAGATGGCGGTGGACTACGGGGCCGACACCTTCCGGTTCTATGAGATGTCCATGGGCCCGCTCGCCGACTCGCGGCCGTGGGCGACCAAGGACGTTGTTGGCGCCCACCGGTTCCTGCAGCGCGCGTGGCGCCTGGTGGTCTCGGAGCAGACCGGTGAGCTGCGCGTGTCGGCGGACGAGCCGACGGACTCCGACCGCCGGGTCCTGCACCGGACCATCGCGGGCGTCCGCGACGACTACTCGGGTCTGCGGTTCAACACGGCCGGCGCGAAGCTGATCGAGTACAACAACCACCTGACCAAGGTCTACGGCGGCGCCGAGTCGACGCCGCGCGCACTGGTCGAGCCGCTGGTGCTGATGCTGGCGCCGCTGTGCCCGCACATCGCCGAGGAACTGTGGCACCGGCTGGGCCACGAGGACTCGCTGGTGCACGGCCCGTTCCCGGTGGCCGACGAGAAGTACCTGGTCGACGACACGGTGGAGTACCCGATCCAGGTCAACGGCAAGGTGCGCGCGCGGATCCAGGTCCCGGCCGACGCGGCCAAGGACGCCGTCGAGGCCGCGGCCCTGGCCGACGAGAAGATCGTCGCGCTGCTGAACGGCGGCACCCCGCGCAAGGTCATCGTCGTGCCCGGCCGCCTGGTGAACGTGGTCCTCTAAGTCGCACTTTTTCGACAAAGTGCCGACGTTCCTAGGGGGCGTCGAGGCCGATCTCGCGGGCGAGATCGGCCAGCAGGGCGTCGAACACGGCGTCCGGCTTGGACATCGGGATCGGGTAGTTGCCGAACACCTCAAGCGTCACGTGTCCGTAGAGCCGCGCCCAGAACTGGATCATCACGTACGTGGTCCCCAGGCCCAGCTGGTCCCGGGGGAAGTCGACACCCGACTCGGCGAGCACGGCCCGCAGATCGTCCTGGAACGCGGCCAGGTCGTCGTGCAGCTCGGTCGGCACGGCGTCGGCCGGTGGTATCTCCAGCTGGAAATTGGCCAGCAGGTGCCCGGCGGCGGTGAGGAAGATCCGGCCGAACGGTTCACCCGCCCGGCTCAGCGTCGCCACGCTGCCCGCCGCCGACCCGACCTCGCCGGTCGGGGATGCGAACACGAGCGTGAACTCCTTGGTGTGCGTGAGCGCCCAGCGCCGGAAGCCGCGGCAGATCGCGAAGAGCTGGACCGCGCCGTCGTCGGGGAGGCCGGCCAGTTCTTCGGCGAGTTCGGAAGCCAGGTCGGCGACGACGTCGAGGCGCAGGTGCTCGACCAGGTCGTCGCGCGAACCGTAGTACCGGTAGAGAGCGGGCGCGGTGATGCCGAGCTGACGGGCGATGGCCCGTAACGTCACGGCTTCCGGTCCGCGCTCGACGAGGAGCTTGCGCGCGGTACGGCGGATGTCCTGGTCGGTCGCCGCGCGCTCGCGACCCCGTCGGGTCGGCCTGTCCATTCCGGCATTCTAGAAGGTGAGCACGGCGTTTCCGCCGGAATCGGGCGCCGCCGGTACCGATCGCTCGGGGGGCTACGCGATCGGTACCAGCGACCCGATGCCCGGCCTCCGGTGGCGCAACCGGTGCCGGACGCCAAGTGAGAGCCCGCGTGGTCCCATTCGGGACGGCCCGATATCGCAATTGCCCCAATCGGGTGAACGCTGCGGACGCTCACTCTAGTGTCGCATCGTTCGCCCCAGAAGTTACAAGAATCTTCACGTTTGCATAGAGAACAATACCGTCATGACCCTCGACGTTCTGGTAGTCGGTTCCGCCAACGCCGATCTCGTCGTTCCAGCCGATCGCCGTCCCGGCGCCGGTGAGACCGTGCTGGGCGGTGACACGGTCGTTTCCCCCGGCGGCAAAGGGGCGAACACCGCCGTCGCCGCAGCCCGGCTCGGCGCCGACGTAGCCCTGCTCGCCGCAGTAGGTGAGGACGCCTACGCCGGCCTGCTGCTCGATTCGCTGCGCGACGCCGGTGTCCGGACCGGCCTGGTTCGCCGCGTGGCTCGCCCGACCGGGATCGCCTACATCACCGTCACGCCGGACGGGGAGAACTCGATCCTGGTGTCCCCCGGGGCGAACCAGGCGCTCGAACCGTCCGTGGTGGACAGCGCGCTGGAGGGGGTCAAGGTGGTGGTCGCGTCGATGGAGATCCCGCTCGCGACGGTCGAGCGGGCGGTCGCGGTGGCCGCCGAGAAGAAGGTGTGCAGCCTGCTGAACCTGTCTCCGGTCGCCGCGGTGAGCAAGGAGACCCTGGCGGCGCTCGACGTGCTGGTGGTCAACGAGCACGAGGCCGCGTGGCTGCTCGGCGACGGCGTGGCGCCCGAGCGGTTGCTGGACCTCGGGCCGTCCGCGGCGGTCGTGACCCTGGGCGCGCGCGGGGCGCTGGTGATCACCGGTGACGGCACCACGGAGATCGCCGCGCCCAAGGTCACGGCCGTCGACACGACCGGTGCCGGCGACGGGTTCACCGGTGCACTGGCCGCCGCGATCGCCGAGGGCAAGACCCTGGAGACGGCGGCCCGGCGGGCGGTGCAGGTCGCGGCGGTCTCGGTGACCCGGCACGGTGCGCAGCCGTCCTATCCGACGGCTGCGGAAGTTTCGGGTTCGTGAAACCCTGGACGGTGACGGATCCGGGAAGGGTATGGTCTAGACCATGTCGGAATCGAGGCTGTCCGGGGTGCCGGTGAGCCCGGGTCGCGCGAGCGGTCCGGTCGTCGCGGTTGCCGAACCCGCCGCAGCGCCCGCGAGCGAGCCGGCGCCCGCCGACCCGCAAGCCGAGGCGGCCCGGATCGCACCCGCCGCGCAGGTGGTGGCCGGACGGCTGGAGGCGCTTGCCGGCAAGGCGACCGGGGACGCCGCGACGATTCTCCTGACGACCGCGGCGATGGCGGGCGACCCGGCGTTGATCAGCGAGGCGGAACGGCTGGTGGCGCTGGACCGCGCCATCGCCGAGCGGGCCGCAAGCTAATTGAGAATGGCTCGCATCTGCTTGAAACTATTGGCCTGTTCGTTGACTTGCTGCAGTGCGGCGCGTAAGTCACTCACGACCCGTTCAGGCTCGATCGCGACAGGCCGCGCTTGCGCCTGATGCCCATTTGCGCATCGGAGAACATCCGCATGTCCGCCTCCGAGGCAGTTCCTCAGAAACGGCCGAGGCCCCTCTCGCCCCATCTGCAGATCTACCGCCCGCAGATCTCGAGCGCGCTTTCGATCTTCCATCGCGGCACCGGCATCGCCCTGTCCATCGGCACCCTGCTGCTGGCCTGGTGGGTGATCGCGGCGGCCGTCGGCCCTGAGGCCTTCGCCGCGGCGCAATGGTTCATCGGCTCCTGGCTCGGCCTCCTGATGCTGCTCGGCTGGACGGCCTCGCTGTTCTACCATCTCTGCGCCGGCATCCGGCACCTGGCCTGGGACGCCGGCTGGGGCTACGACCTGCCGACCATGCACAAGACCGGCTATGCCGTGCTGATCGCCACCGCGGTGCTGACCGTGCTGGCCTGGATCATCGGCCTGGTGGTGTGGTGATGACGACCAAGCCCGTTTCCCTGCGCAACCCGCTGGCCCATGCCCGCGGCCTCGGCTCCGCCAAGTCCGGCTTCGCCCATTGGCGCGGCCTGCGCGTCACCGCGCTGGCGCTGATCCCGCTCACGATCTGGTTCGTGATCTCGGTGATCGCCCATCTCGGCTCGCCGCTGCCGGAGATCCGGGCCTGGCTGGCCCATCCGGTCAACGCCGCCCTGTTCATCCTGTTCATCGCCGTCGGCCTGCACCACGCCGCCAACGGCCTGACCGAGGTCTATGAGGACTACGTCCACGGCCACTACACCAAGCTGGTCGCCGACCTGGCGACCAAGGGCCTGGCCGTGTTCCTGGGGGCGGCGATGACCGTCTCCGTCCTCAAGATCGCCATGCTGGGATAACCCGATGCCCGCGTCCTACACCTTCATCGATCATTATTACGACGTGGTCGTGGTGGGCGGCGGCGGCGCCGGCCTGCGCGCCACCTTCGGCATGGCCGAGAAGGGGCTGAAGACCGCCTGCATCACCAAGGTCTTCCCGACCCGCAGCCACACCGTCGCGGCCCAGGGCGGCGTCTCCGCCGCGCTCGGCAACATGGGGCCGGACGACTGGCGCTGGCACATGTACGACACCGTCAAGGGCTCCGACTGGCTCGGCGACCAGGACGCGATCGAGTACATGTGCCGCGAGGCGATCCCGG